>Ga0181596_10000012_pt1 | contig 224261 bp, 230 predicted proteins | sample 041ome_6_FD_148655 | JGI IMG/M metagenome (GOLD analysis project Ga0181596, IMG submission 148655) | Coastal salt marsh microbial communities from the Groves Creek Marsh, Skidaway Island, Georgia - 041402US metaG (spades assembly) | ecosystem: Environmental > Aquatic > Marine > Intertidal... | reverse complement strand
CAGCAATACGATAATCCGCAACCACAAGGTTTTAGGGGTTTTAACGGCACTGGATTTGAAGACGTTTTTTCTAACTTTGGATTTGGTCGACAAAGTGTACGAAATCGTGATATTAATATAGGATGTAATTTAGAATTAAAAGATGTTTACACAGGTAAACAAATTGTTGTAGCATACAGACTTAATAACGGAAAAGAACAAACAGTTGATCTTAATATTCCTATTGGAGTTCGACAAGGAGACCGTATTCGATTTGCTCAAATGGGACAACACGATATACCACAAGTTCCTCCAGGAGATTTATTTGTTCAAATTAATATTATGAATACACCTGAATTTGAAGTTCACGGGTTGGATCTATTAATGACAAGAAGAGTAAGTGTATTAAAATTAATAACAGGAACAACTATTGAAATCAAGACACCAAATGATAGTTTTTTAGAACTAAAGATATCAAAAGGCACACAACCAGGCACAACATTAAGACTTACTGGAAGAGGTTTACCTAATAGGGCCGGAGGTCAAGGTAGTATTTTAGTAAAAGTTATAGGACAAACTCCGTCAGGACTTGATCAAGAAGACATCGAAAAAATTGAACAAATTGAGCAAAAGTACTCTTGACTTTAAAGATATAAAGTTATATAATAGTTAAATACAAATATGGAGATTAATTAATGGTTGAGCCAAGTGAAGAACTACAGGTAGTATTCGATAAAGCAATTAAAGATGCTAGAAGTTTAAATCATGAATACGTAACATTAGAACATTTATTGTTTGCAATGTTATGCTCAGATAACTTCTTAAACATTCTAAACGGTTTTGGTATTGAATCAGAAAAGCTAAAGGCTGAAGTTCTTGATTATGTAAAAACTAAACTAGACGATATCGTTACCGATGTTGAAAAATACAAACCTAAAAAGACACAAACTGTAGAACGTGTAATGAACAGAGCATTTACACAAGTATTGTTTAGTGGTCGTCAACAGATTGATATTAGCGATGTATTTCTATCAATGCTTAATGAAAAGAAATCATACGCAACATACTTGATTACTAAGTCTGGCGTAGATAAGGAACGATTCAGTAATTATCTCAATAGCGAAATTGCTAATGAAATTGAAGACGACGAATTGCAGGGGCAAGCACAGAGAGCATTACGTGCATTTACTACCAACCTAAATAGTCAAGTTGAAAACGGAAAAATTGATCCTGTAATTGGTCGGCAAGAAGAAATTGATAGTATTGCATTGTCATTAGGACGCCGTAATAAAAATAACGTATTACTTGTTGGTGATCCGGGTGTAGGTAAAACTGCTATTGCAGAAGGTCTTGCATATCGTATTGTTAATAAAGAAGTTCCTAAGTTTCTTGAAGAGTACAGTGTTTACAATCTAGATATTGGTGCTATGCTTGCTGGTTCAAAATATCGCGGTGACTTTGAAGAACGCTTTAAACTAGTTATGGCCGCAATTAAAAAGCAAGGTAAAACTATTGTGTTTATTGACGAAGCACATATGATGAATGGCGCAGGTGCTGGCGGATCCAATAATGCAAACGATCTTGCTAATATGCTTAAACCTGCTCTAGGTAAAGGTGATATTAAAGTTGTTGCTTCAACTACTTGGGACGAGTATCGCAAGTACTTTGAAAAGGATCGCGCTCTTATGCGTCGATTCCAGCGTGTGAGTGTTGACGAGCCTAACAAGGAAACAACAACACAAATTCTATATGGTATTAAAAAGTACTATGAGGAGTTTCATCACACAACAATTACTGATCAAGCAATTGAAGAAGCAGTAAAATTGAGTGTAAAATATATTACCGATAAGAAGCTTCCTGATAAAGCAATTGATTTAATCGATCTAGCATGCTCAAGATTCAAAGTAAATAATATTGAAGATAATCGAGTTGTTGGTCCAGATGAAATTAAATTTGAACTTGCTAAATTTGTAAATCTTCCACCAGAACAGATTCAGCAAAAAGAAACTAATAATTTAAGCCAGTTAAACAAAAATCTTAAATTAAATGTTTACGGACAAGATCAAGCAATTGACGAAATTGTTGACAAAATTCTTGTTGCACAGGCAGGACTTAAAAGCGAAGACAAACCAATTGGTAGCTTTGTGTTTATGGGACCAACTGGTGTAGGTAAAACAGAGCTTGCTAAACAACTTGCTAAACATCTAAGCATTGAACTTGCAAGATTTGACATGAGTGAATATCAAGAAAAGCACAGTGTAAGTAAACTTATTGGTTCTCCTCCAGGTTATGTTGGTCATGACGATTCAAGTGGACAACTTATTAATAAGTTACAAGAATATCCTAATTGTGTACTATTACTTGATGAGATTGAAAAAGCACATCCAGATGTTGCACAAATCTTGTTGCAAATTATGGACAATGGTAAGATCACGGGTAGCGATGGAAAAGAAGCAGATGCTCGCAACTGTATTCTAATCCTTACTACTAACTTAGGCGCTGAGCAAGCTGAGAAAAACACTATTGGATTTAGTCAAGACTTTGCCGAAGATTATGGTGATGATGAATTCAAACGTTTCTTTGCTCCAGAGTTCCGCAACAGACTAGACGGTGTAGTTACGTTTGGTAAACTAGATAAAGAAATTTCTATTAAGATTGTTGGTAAGTTTTTACTTGAATTAAGAACAATGTTAGACGATAAAAATATTTCTTGTGAAATTTCTGATGATGCAATTGACTATATTGTTGAAAAAGGATTTGATTCTAAGATGGGTGCTAGACCAATGCATCGATTTATTGATAAGGAAATTAAACGTCCTCTAAGTAAAATGATGTTGTTTGGAGATCTAAGAGATGGTGGCTTGTTAAAGATTGATATTGCCAATGATGTCTTAACACTTATTGCACAGAAACAAAATATTGCTGATGAATCGCTTCAACACAACTAAACTCTTTTATAGAAAGTATCTATATAAATTAAGAATACGCAACGATGTTGCCGGGCTGTTTAGAGGTCTTAATCTTAGCTATATTAAGTCTAAGTTAGACACTATGCAACAGTTTGCTGAAGGCGAGTTATCAATTCCAAGCCCCTTTAAATGGGGCTTGCGAACTCCTAAAAATGTATCTTTAGAAATGTTTATGGATGCATGTGTATTATATCGTACATTTTTAGATAATAAAGATAACTGCACAATTAGAGTTGAAGGACATGTCATTGACATTTATTCAAACGAAGAAGATTGGTTAGAGAAATTATCTAAGCAAATAAATTGCGAAGAGTTTCATGCTCCTAGCAATGAAAATAAAGAGTTTTTAAAAAACAATACTAATGTAGTAATTTGTAATGAAGAGGTTGTGGAATGGCCATATCAAATATATTTTGGAAAATTTATTGATCCTAACTTTGCTAGTTACTGTGAAAATAATTCTAATATTAAAATAGGAAAAACAGCATTAGAATGTGCTAGATCTAAAGGTTGGTGTTTAGGATTTTACTTTTGGACCACTACTGAAAAGCAAGCAATGCTGGCTCAAATAGCACTAGGCGGAGGCGTACAAAAAATCATAAAATATGTAAGTCAGTCCGAATTGCATAAATACTAGTATGCCTAGTACAAGTGAAATAATTTTATCAGCAAACACAGCAACAGACGGTTCTACAGTAACTACTGTTGTTGGATCCGCCTTTAAGGGCGACGGTTATTATGGACGATCTGATGGTGTCCATACAGTTCAATACGACTTAAACGGAGTTACCGGTGATATTATCATCCAGGCTACTCTTGCAATAGATCCAGCAGATGCTGACTGGTTCAATGTACATTCGTATACTGCCGCACAAGAAACTACCGTTAGATATACAAATTTTACTGGTAATTTTGTTTGGATTAGAGCAAAAATAATCATCACAGATGGAACCGTAAATAGCATTAGGCTAAATCATTAGGAAGTAGAATGAAGAATTTTATTAACATTGTATTTGACAAAATTGAAGAAGTAGATGATATTGTAGTCGAATCAGTTGCTACAAGTGCATCTAATGCTTTAATGGAAAGTGAAACTAATTATTTGTTATTTGAAGATGAAAGCAAAACAATCTTAGCAGTTGAAACTCATGTGCAACTAACTGAAGAAGAGTCTAATGAAGTTGCAGTTAATATTGCAAATACATTGTTTGACCTAGGATATGAGAGTTTTGATATCGAGGTAAGTGTATAATGAAATTTTTTCAAATTAAAGAAGCTATTAATTCTAAACAATTATTAGAAGCTAATACTGGATTAGAAGCTCAACATGCAATGCATGATATAAAAACAATTAGTGATGCATTACCAAAAGTTCCTACAGAAGAAGTACAACAAAAAAAGTCACTAATTAATGATCTTAAAAATATTAAACAATTTTTAAGTAATTTTATTGAAAAAGCAAAGGCTGAGTTAAATCAACCTGCTACAGAATCAATTGAAACTGAAGCTACTCCTGATGTTAAAAGAAAGTTAGATCTTCTTAGTCCAAATGCTAAAAAACGTGCACCAGCAATATCTGCTACAGATAATCTTGATGAAGACGCACAAGAAATTTTAGCTGAAATTATGGATATGATCCAATGGGTCGAAGTTAATGTTGAAGATGAAAGTAAGAAAAAAGAAGGGATAGCTCGTGTTAACAGTTTGTTAGATAAAGTTACTAATAAATTCGTAGTACTGACACAAGAAAGAGATACTGCTCGTTCACAGCGTGATGAAGCAATTAATTTTGTGAAAGAAGTAACTGGTGTACTTGTACAATTAGGTAACAAAGTACAGGGCTTTGAAATTAAAGATCCATCTGAACTAAAAGGCAAAGATAAAACTTCTTATAATAAACTTGCAGTCAATGCAGAAAAGTTTACAAAGACTTTAAAGCAAGCATTGTTTGGTAAAATACTTGATATGCAAGAAGGAAGTGATGTAACCCAAGATGAGATCAAAGATTTTTTACAAGCCTGTGTCGACGGTAAAGTAATTAATATGCTAAGACTTATTTCTGTAAACAAAGGTAACGTTAAAGATTTTGTAAATCCAAACTATCAAAAAGTTTTTGACATTTTTGTAAAAGAAAATATCTTTAGTTATTCGCCAGGATCAACTTCAGGAGCTATTGGCCCAGGAGAAATGGCATTATCGATGATGGGCAACCCTGCCGAAAAAGGTAAAAAGGGTGACTTGAAAATCGGCGATAAGGAAGTTGAAATTAAAGCTAGTGATCGAACAGGTGGGCGTTTTAATAGTAAAGCACTTGCAAAGGCAACTACAGGTTGGAAAATTTGGGCTGAAAAGATTAATCAAATTTGTCAAAATGCTCCTAAAGATGCAACTATAAAAGTTAAACAAAAAGATGGCACATTTAAAAAAATGCCTATGACAAAATATGACGGTAATCAATATAATGTACTTAGAGGGAAAGCGAAACTAGGTAGTAGATATAACTGGAATGGCGGAGGTCTTGAAAAGTTAAACAATGAAGTATTAGAACCTTATTCAAACTTTGACATGACATATAATCTATTCCATGATACTATTAAAGGATTAGTTCAAAATTACGATCAAATTTCAAAACCGGCTTTTAACGACGATGGAACTCCAAATGAACATCATAAGCCTTTTGATCCAAGTGCGTTGATTGGCGGCGCAATTAAGCAGAATGGCGAAGTTGACATAGAAAAAATGAATGTTGCGTATTCTAAAATTGCGTATACCAGTTATCATTTAGCAGATGGTATTACTACTATCATGTTATTAAGAACTGATAATCTAAATTTCACTATAATTGACGACGGAGATGACTTAGTTGATAACATGGAACGTAATCAAGTTTCTACAGGCGGCGGATTTACATGGAATGATGATCAGCAATCGCCGACACCAGGATATATGTCAGCATAGGAAAATTATATGAAAAAAACTTTTAAAGATTATCTAGCAGAACAAGAAAAATTTAGAGATCACCTTGCTGAAGAAGAATATGACAGACAGCGTGACAAAGATGCAGTAAGTGGTAAGCCTCGCAAATTATCCGTAGGCTCTGGTGGCGGAAAACCTAAAGGTTATAGCAAAGATGAAGCTGAACAGGCCGCATTGGATAACATAAAGAAAATGCCGCAATTTTCTAAAGAAGATGCTCCTAAAGCATTAAAAGTAGCAGGTGGAGTAGCACTCGGTACACTAACTGGTGTTGGCGGAGCATTGATTGGACAAATGTTTGCTCCATTCTTAGGTGGCGCGGCTGGCGGTATTGCTGGTGCTGTTGGAGGATATAAAGCAGGTGCAGGTGGAACTGATGCACTGTGGAACACTATAGCTAGTAAATTTGGAAGCGAAGAGCGAGCACAAAAAGTAGGTATGGCTCATGCTAAAGCCGCTGCCGATGGTGAAAAAACATTTACTGTTGGAGATAAAGAATATCCTGTAACTCTAAAACCAGAAAACGCAGGAAAAGCTGTACAAGCAGTTAAACAAGCTGTTGCAACAAGTGAAACTATTAGAATTAAAGAACTTGCAGGTATTAGTGAAGAAACTTACGACGGCGATGACTTTTATGAAGCATATGGTGACCTTTGGTTTAATGAAGACGAAATGCTAGACGAAGCAGAATATCAAGGACGCAAAGTCAAACTTGGCAAGCCAATGCGTGGCGATGTTAAAAAGTTTAAAGTATATGTTAAGAATCCTAAAGGCAACGTAGTTAAAGTTAACTTTGGTGATCCTGACATGAAGATTAAAAAAAGTAATCCAGCACGTAGAAGAAGTTTCCGTGCAAGACATAACTGTGATAATCCAGGACCACGTACTAAGGCACGTTACTGGTCGTGTAGAAAATGGTAAGGAAGTAATATGAAGTTATTTGAATTTGTAGAAGATAGAATGGGACAAGAAAAAGATAAACTTCCGTACGATGTAGTCGAAGACATTCATTTTCATATGATTAGTGACGATTCATTTTATAGAAAACATTATCTACCATGTATGGATAGTTTAGGTGAAGATGGCATGGATGAAGAAAAAGTTATGCCTATGATTCATAAATGCGTTAATCACTATTGCAATAAATATGACATTAATAAAGAACCAAAAGATTTACTTTCTAACGAAGAAAAAGCGGACTTAGTAAAGAGAGTTTTAGATTACGAAAAAAATCCACCCAAAGGAGATGACGGTGCGTTTAAGACATCTATTTGAAGCTGAAACAAAAACAGCCGTTGCATCTTTTGGTAGACTTAATCCTCCTACCACTGGCCATAATGCTATGGTTGATGAAATTAAAAAAGTGCCAGGGGATCACTTTTTATTTTTAAGTCATTCGCAAGGCGCTAAAAACCCAGATGCTAAACCTGGAACTAAAGCAGGTGAAAACAAAGATCCTTTAAGTTTTTCAGAAAAACTACCTTTGGTTAAACAAGCATTTCCGAACGTAAATGTAGGATATGCTGATGTTACTAAGATCTTTGACATGCCTGTAAAATTATATAAATTAGGATATAAAAAACTAATTATAGTTGCTGGCAATGATCGTATGTCTTCATATAAAAGTATATTTCCTAAATATAATGGTGTAGAAGGCGATCATGGTTATTACAAATTTGACAATATTGAATTTGTAGAACTTACAAGAGATGAAGAAGCTGAAGGTGTAGAAGGCATGAGTGCTAGTAAACTACGTCAGGCTGTTCGTAACAATGATTTTGAAAGTTTTAAAAAAGGATTAATTGCTGGTAATCCACAACAATTATTTGACACTATCAAAGAAAGACTTGCTGTAGATAGTTTAGGAGTAAAACAAGAAGAACCTATAGAAGAGCCTATAGAAGAGCCTGCAAAAGAAGGTATCGGTGCTATGGCTAAAGGTGCTGTAGGTCATGTTAAAAATGCCGCAACAGCAGGCAAATTAATTTTAAAGTATGACCAAACAGGTAGAGAAGAAGATGCATTTGCGGCGATCAAGCACGGCTGGCAATGGATTAAAAATCCTAAGATGCGAAGAGGTATTGTAAATCTTGTTAAAAAATATGCAACAAAACAAGGACAAGATTGGCCAACTGCTGTAGCTCATATTAAAAAGAACACAGGAATAGATGTCTCTAATGTAAACGAATCACAAGATACTCCTACAAGAGACAAAGAAGATTATAACGCAAAGAGAAAAGCATTACAAGATATACAAATGGATCCTAATACAGCTAACGATCCAGATCTAAAAAAAGAATTAATTCGACGTCTTGCGTCCTTAGAAAAAAATAAGCCACAAGAAATTGCCGAACTTAAAGTACAACAACAACGTCCAAAGATTGAGGTAATGTATAATATTGCTGATCGTAAAGACGATAAACCTTTTCCATTAAGTTATAAAGATACTGGCGGCGCAAGCACAGGTGGACAAGTAATGATCACACCACAACAAGCACAAAAATTTATTAAATTCTACGAACAACGAGCCGATGATGAAAAAATATTAATGCAAAAAGCATTGTCTAGTGTTAGCGGTACAATGAACTTGTTAAAGAATCTTGGTATGGAAGCTAATTCTATACTACCTAATAACCCAGATGCAGAAATTAAAAGTCCTGAAGAGAAACTTAGAGCTAATTTAGCAAAGGGCGTGTAATGGATATTGAACGTTTAAAACAGCTTGCAGGTATAAATGAATTCAAAGGATGGACACAATACACTCCTGAGAATATCTCTCAGACTGGTACAGAAAAACGTAAAATAGAACGCGAAAAAAATATTAAACCTGGTACAGATGAATGGTTTAAACTTTGGTTTAGTTTACCTCATATGACTGGTTCTGTTAATAAATCTCCAGGATTTCGAGGACGTAAACGCAAATGAAATTTCATCAAATCAAAGAAGGCGTAGGTAGAATTGTTAAAGGTGTTAATACAACACCTGATGTAGGTCCTGACGAAGTTAAAATACAAGCGGCTAAGTTTGGTAATACTGTTGACAAAGATGGACGACCACCTACACTAAGCAAAAAAGTTAAAGGTTCCAAAACAAATGTATTGTTTAACTTAGGTATGGTTGAAAGTGTTGAAGAACGCTCGCTTACCAAAAGTGAAAAAAATAAAAAAGAAAAGATAGTTAAAGGCATGAAAAAAGCCAAAGGCGATTTTAAAGATCGTTATGGCAAAGATGCAAAAGCTGTAATGTATGCTACAGCAACAAAGATAGCTAAAAAGAAAAAAAAGAAAAAAACTAACGAAAGCAATATTACTAGAAAAGATCTAAAAGATCAAATTCTGCAAGGTATTAAAGTTGAATTAGAACACACTGACGATCCTAAAATTGCTTTAAAGATCGCTATTGATCATATAAAAGAGGATCCTGCATATTACGATAAATTAAAATTTATTGAAAATAAAGAAGTAGCGCAACCAAGTGAAATTTATGTTGACATGGATGGTGTGCTTGCAGACTTCTTTGGTAGTTGGAAGAAACTTATTGGAAAAGATTGGCGTCAGATTGATGACATTGAACCAGCGTTACAAAAGATACGTGACACAGATGACTTTTGGTTAAAGATACCTCCTACTAAAAATGCAAATAATTTGTTAAGTATTATCAAACAAATTAAAGGTAGCTACAATATATTAAGTGCTCCTTTACCTAATGATCCTAATTCAGAACCTCACAAGCGCGAATGGATTGAAAAATATCTAAAAAGTTTTCCTCCTAATAAAGTTATCATTACACAAGACAAAGCGAAGTATGCAACCCAATCAGACGGTACACCTAATATATTAATTGATGACTTTGGACAAAACGTTGCTAAATGGGAAGCCGCAGGTGGTGTTGGATTTAAACATAAAGATCATAAGTTTGAAAGAACGGCTCGCAATTTAGCCGCTCATTTAAGACAGCCTGCAAAAGAAACTTATACAAGAGAAGAACTACCTCAAATTAGTAGAAAAGATTTAAAACACATTTATTATACTGTAGAAACTATTAAAGTTGCAGACATAAAACCTATCCAAAAAGAACGCATCAAAGAAAATTTTACAAGACAACTTAATCGTGTGCAAAAAGGAAAATACAGTCCAATTATTGTTGACTGTGAAAACAAAATTATAAATGGTCATCATAGATATGACATTATTAAAATGTTAGAGATGGAAGAAATAACTGTTTATAAACTTCCTTTGTATGTTGAAAATCTAGTAGAGTTTAATAAATTAACTAAAAAAATAGGAGCAGGTGCTCTAGCAGGTGCAATGGCATTAGCACCTATGGGCAAAGCGTTTGCTGGAGATGCTCCTACTGATCCATTGCCTAACAAGCAGACATCTACTATGGTGCAGAAAGATGTGGGCGGTAAGCAAGATTTATCAAAAATTCAAGCACCAGTAAAAAATGATTTTTGGAAAGTTACAATAAACTATAAGGGCAAGGATGTTAATTTAAAACTACCATTTGACGCAGGAACCAATAAAAAACAGATAAAACAATTTGTTGACGATATGATGTCTCAACAAGGTGTAAAGGATTACGCAGTTAAGGATATCGATACTCTTAATAAGGTTCCTATAGATCAATCCATACTGAAAAAGTTAGTTCAAGAATTAGAAAAAAGAAACGGAAAACAGAGTATTCCATATCTTGCCGGAATGGCAAAGAGAGCAGGTGCTAAACCAGGTGCAGACAATGCACACGCAATCGCGGCAATGAAGGCATACTTAGGAAAATGAGAATATTCGAACTAATAGAAAACAACGAAAACTTTGCTAACGCAACAAAACAAGATTTTCTTGCATTTAAAAAATTTGTCAAAGGTACTACACATTTATTTAAGAATTATAATAATATGTCCGAAGAGGAACAAGACGAGTTGCTTGCAGATCTTGTAAAATTACAATTTGATAGTAATTTAATGAATAGTTTTCCTAAGTGGAAAGAGTATGCTATTAAAACCATGAAAAATTTGGATGACGAAAGAATTCAAAAAGTATTTAAACAGGCAGGACTTGTTGAAAACTTTGCTGACGGTAAGAAAAAAGAAACTATAGAAGAAACTATTCGTAAGCAAGGTGACAAGTATGTTATCTACAGTAAAGACGGTAAAAAGAAACTTGGCACATACGATAGTCGTAAAGCAGCCGAAAAGCGTCTAGGACAAATAGAGTATTTTAAACATGCTGGTAAGTGAGATTACAGAAAACTTTGCTGACGGTAAAGTAAAAGGCAAAAGCAGACCAGGACGAGTAAAGAAGTCTGGTGCTAGTTGCAATGGTAGTGTTACAGCATTACGCAAACGTGCTAAAAATGCAAGTGGTGAAAAGGCTAAAATGTACCACTGGTGCGCCAACATGAAATCAGGTAGAAGCAAAAAAGGTAAATAGTATTATGAGATTAAGAGAAATTACATCTAACATTAAACAGCCAATTAACGAATTTGATATTTTAGGCGGATTAAAATGGCTTGGCAGGGCCGCACTAAGTGGGCCAGCAACTGCCGCACAAATTGCGTTAACACCTAGTTCTACATCCGCATGGGACACTACTGATGCTCCGGCTATGTTGTATAATAAATTACGTGCAGACGGACGAGATGAAGCAACTGCAAATGCCGCGGCATTAGAACTTAGAGATAGAATTAGTCGAGGCGATCACACCGCTATTCAAACATACAGAGATGCTACAGGGGACACTGGCCAATTGCCATGGGACTTACAAGATTTACAAACTTCAATTGATCAAAGAATTGCATCAGGTGGCGGACGTGGAAACGGTGCCGCTGAACTTGCTCAAAGGCGAGCAGATGCGGCAAATGGTGTTCCAGGAGCAGGTCCTGCTCCAACAGACAGTCCAAAAGCAGATACTACTGCTCCACAACAGCCATCTACACCTGGTGCAAGTGATTCATCTAATGCGCCAAGTAGCACAACGGATACTAGACCATCAACTACTGCTCCTAAGACTACTACTGCTCCTAAACAACCAGATGCTGTTCCAACTTCTGTTGCAAATTTGCCTAATGTTGTTAAAGACGCAGGCGCCGCTCAAGCACTAGCACAATCTAATCCACAAACATCAGCACAATGGGCTGATGGTATTGCAAAAGCAACTGGTGGTACGCTAGGTGCATCAACTGTACAGTCGTTAGCACAAGGTGCTATGAAATATGCTTTGCCAGCGGCAGCTGTAGTTGCATTGTTATACGGTGGTAAAAAATTGCTTGATTATGCAGGTTCTAAAAAGAAAAAAGAATCAATAGGTGAAAATAGCTCTGCTCCAATAGTTGCCGCTAATGTGGCATCTGTTGCTAATCCTCAACACGCAAAAGGCCATGTTGGAAAAGATAAAAATGGCTTACCAAAGAAAAACTCAAAGAAACAACCTGGTACTAATTTAGTAATAAATGCACTAGATGATGACGAGGGCTTCTTTGGCTCCAAGACAATCAAAAGATAAATACTGTATAGGAAAACACAATGAGAGAAAAACATTTAAAAGAAACTGGTTTAGCCGATATGGCATTTAAGGTTGAACAAGACCACGAAGTTCAAATGGCTCGTGCCGAATTATATAAACTAGCTAAGTATGCAATCAAATTACACGAAATGCTTAAAGGTGTATCAGAGCAACAAGGTTTAGAAGGTTGGGTGCAAGCTAAGATTACAAAGGCCGCTGACTATGTTTCAAGTGTTTATCATCATATGGATTACGAAACTAAGTTTGAAGAAGTAACAGAATCCAATAAATCAATTGTAGAAGGCATCGACTCTCCAATAGTGACGATGACTATTCCAAACACAACTCCTGAGATGGCAGAAAAAATGGAGAGAATTGCTAACGAAAAGAACATCGAGTTTTCAAAACAAGGAAACACTGTTTTTTTGAAGGGTAAAAGAATTGATATGACAATGCTTACAACTAAAATGGCTATTGCTCAGACAAACATACCAATGGTTCCTGTTGAACCAAAGCGTGGCACTCCAGGTAATCCAATCGGCATGTCTAAGGATCAAATGGCAGATCCTGCTAATCAAGACCTAATGCAAAAAGCAAGACGTATGGATGCATTAGGTGATAGTGTAAACTATAAAGGTTTTTTAAGCAGTTTATTAGAAGAAAAAGTAACAAATAAGTTATCTGAAAAAGTAGAAATGTGTCCAAAAGCATGTTGCGGGAAACCTGTAACAGAATGCTCATGTGGACCAGATTGTAAACATTGTGATTGCTACGAAAAGAACAAGGCAATGAAGGAATCTAAAAATAACCTATGTGAAGATTGCGGTAAAGAAAAACTTACCAAAACAGAAATGACAGAAATTGCTAATCTAGAAGAAGGCAAAAAACACGGCAATAGTAAAGTTTATGACAAATGCTGGAAAGGCTGTCGTAAAGTTGCAGGCAAAAAACGTGGTGAGCCAGGCTCGTGCAAGTGTGACTAAATGTCTCAATCATCCATTGGTGGTTACTATCTAGAAGACAGTGCCGAAGATTTTGTTTGGCAAACAATAGATCCAGATCATATCTGGGTTATGGATAAACTAATACTTTCACGTAAATTAAAATATAATAGTGGCCCGGTCGGACTTGATGTTCCGCATCCGGGCTTTTATATTGTACGTCCTTGTGTTAACATGTTAGGACTAGGACTAGGCGCTCAAAAGGTTTGGATCGAACAACAAACAATACATCTTCCATTAGGACACTTTTGGTGCGAGTTTTTCGAAGGCGATCATTACAGCATAGATTACTTCAAAGGTAAGCAAATGCTATGTGTACAAGGTAAAAAACCTGAAGATACATTTACAAAGTGGACTGATTGGCGCAGAGATGATAAGAAATTTACGTTTCCCACATTACTAAATGAATTAGTTGAACATCATCCTTGGATGAACTGCGAGTTTATAGGTAACAAACTCATCGAAGTACACCTAAGACGCAACGAAGACTTTGATGGCAACATCAATCATTTCATTCCAGTCTGGAAAGGGCAGGATACTACTCCGCCCAAAGGATACACGTATCGTGAATACCCAGACATCCACGACAGAATTGGTGCTTTTGTTAAATAAAACGCTTGACAAAGCCTAAATAATCATATATAATTAACTTAAATTACAACTCAACAAGGAGAAAACTATGAGCGATCGTACCTATGGTGCAGAAGAAAAAGCAAAACTCGAGCGTCTTGTCAATGAAGGCGCAACAGTTCTAAGAGAAATTGAAGATCTTACAATGGGTCTTAAAGAAACAGTTAAAGCCGTAGCAGAAGAACTAGATATTAAACCAGCACTAATTAACAAAGCTATCAAAGTAGCACACAAAGGTGACTGGGATAAAGTAAACGATGAGTTTGAAGATCTTGAAACACTAGTTGTTACTGTTGGGAAAGACAAATAATAAGTGGAAAAAATAAAAGACTTTTGGCTAGATAGTTATACTAGTGATAAAACTGCATTTGCATTTGAACTTGTAAGTTTTATATTTACAGTTGGTGCAAGTATGACACTAGCCTTAAATGCCAAAGATCCAAATATGCTTATTGTGTATCCAGGGTTTTTTGTTGGAAGTATAACTCAAGCGTATGCAAGTTATCGTAGAGGAGCGGCATGGGTATTGCTGTTGACTACTTATTTTGCATGTGTTAACATTTTTGGATTTGGAGTTGCATCACAATGGTGGTAGAAGTTTTAAAACTTTTAGGACTTCTTGTATTATTTTATGCTGTTCCTATCGGAGCATTAATAATGTGGAATAATGAGGACCCAAAAAAATGATAGTAAAACCTTACCAGTGGTTAGCTTGGTTCAGTACAGCTTGTTTGTTAGTTGCCGCTACACTAGCCGCATTTAATATCTATCCTTGGTACATCTTTGCGTTTATTGGCAGTAATAGTCTTTGGGTACTAATAGGTATTCTATGGAAAGAAAAAAGTTTGATTGTGCTAAACGCAGGACTAACCGCAATTTACATTGCGGGATTGATGTTCTGATAAGTAATAATAACGCCAATAGCAATAGCTAGGTAAGTAGATGGTTAAGTTGGCCACAAGCAACGTAGGAAAAAATGAAATTATCGTGTAGTACAATGTACATTTCTCAGCCCGTCGCTATTAGACATGGTGCAATCGGCTTTAGTAAACAATTCCGACAATCTATTATTGAACACTTTCTTAAATTGAAAGAAGAAAGTGAACCTACGCACGAGTCTTGGAAAACCGGACACGATATTCATCTTGACCATAACATACTCAATCCATTACTAGACAAAATACACTTATGGTATTGTCATAATGTTGTAGGACCTCGCGGTCCTAAATTTATAACTAGTCAAGTTTGGAATAATACTCAACGTTTAAATATTGATGCTGAAGTATGGTTCCAAGAGAGCTTACCTGGGCAAGGTTGCCCACAACATGAACATGGCACATTAAGCCGTTATAGCTGGGTATATTACTTAGATGTTGGTGAAAGTAATAGTCCACTTACATTTGTTGAAATGAAAGAAACAAAAAACGAAGTATTTCCGGTTGACGAAATACATCTTCCTGTGTATAATGATATGATAGTTATGTTTCCAAGTAACATACATCATAAAGTTTATCCTGTAAACACAACCAGGTATATACTAGCAGGAAATATTAACGATATCTCGTATAAGGAGAATTAATTGAGTTACGTAGACGCATTATTTGATAGAGACAATGATATTATTCGTGTTGTCGAACGCAAGGACGGCAAAAGAGAGTATCGAGAGTATCAAGCAAAGTACACGTTTTATTATGAAGACCAACGTGGCAAATACAAAAGTATCTACGGAACTCCGTTGACTCGAATTGTATGCAAAAATACAAAAGACTTTCGTAAAGAAGTTGCTATTAATAATAGTAAAAAACTATTTGAAAGTGATATCAATCCAATCTTCCAATGTTTGAGTGAAAACTATCTTAACCAAGATGCTCCTAAACTAAACATTGCATTTTTCGATATTGAGACGGACTTTGATCCGGAACGAGGCTTTGCTGATCCTGCAGATCCATTTATGCCTATTACATCAATATCTGTATATTTGCAGTGGTTAGAAACAATGGTGTGTCTTGCTGTTCCGCCTAAGACGCTTACTATGGACGAAGCAAAGAAAACACTTGAAGGTATTGACAATGTAATGTTGTTTGAAAAAGAAGGTGATATGATTGATACCTTCTTAACACTAATTGAAGATGCTGATATTTTAAGTGGTTGGAACAGTGAAGGTTATGATATTCCGTACACTGTAAATAGAACTAGTCGTGTACTAAGCAAAGATGACACACGTAGATTCTGCTTGTGGGGTCAGTTGCCTAAGAAGCGTGAATATGAAAAGTATGGGAAATCAGCTGTTACCTTTGACCTAATAGGTAGAGTGCATTTAGATAGTTTGGAATTATATCGTAAATACACATATGAAGAAAGACACAGCTACAGGCTTGATGCCATTGGTGAGATCGAAGTTGGTGAAAACAAAGTCCCTTATGAAGGTACTTTGGACCAGTTGTACAACAATGACTTTAGAAAATTCATCGAATACAACATACAAGATACCGCACTACTGGACAAGCTGGACAAAAAACTAAGATTTATCGATCTTTCTAATTCGATTGCACACGAAAACACAGTGATGCTACAAACCACTATGGGTGCTGTTGCTGTTACAGAGCAAGGTATTATTAACGAAGCACACAACAGAGGGTTGCAAGTACCTAATCGTCCAAAGCGCGATGATACAGAAAACACACAAGCCGCAGGTGCATATGTTGCGTTTCCTAAAAAGGGCTTACACAAGTGGATTGGATCAATGGATTTAAATTCACTATACCCATCTGTAATTCGTGCATTAAATATGGATCCTGCAACTATCGTTGGACAAATTCGTCCTGATATAAGTGAGTCTCGTGTACGAGAAGATATGGGGCTACAGAAAAAGAGTTTTGCAGGTAGCTGGGAAGGACGCTTTAGTACAGAAGAATACGAAGCAGTTATGGACCAGCGCAAAGATATCGCACTAACTATTGATTTTGAAAATGGTCAAACAGAAGTTTTAAGCGGTGCAGAAATACACAAATTAATTTTTGATAGTAATATGCCGTGGATGCTTAGTGCTAACGGCACAATCTTTACAACAGAATTTGAAGGAGTTATTCCTGGTCTATTAAAGCGTTGGTATAGTGAGCGTAAAGATCTGCAAAAGATGTTAAAAAAGGCAAAAGATGCAAAGAACGAAGCAGAAATTGAGTACTGGGATAAAAGACAACTTGTCAAAAAAATTAACCTTAATAGCTTGTATGGTGCTATTCTTAATCCTGGGTGTCGCTTTTTTGATAAACGTATTGGCCAGAGTACTACACTAACTGGTCGTACTATTGTTAAACATATGAGTGCAGAAGTTAACAAAGTTATTACTGGAGTATATGATCATGTTGGCGAAGCAGTTATTTACGGTGACACTGACTCTGTATACTTTAGTGCGTGGCCTACTTTACATAAAGAAGTAGAAGCTGGTAACATTCCTTGGACTAAAGAAAATGTAATTACACTTTATGATCAAGTATCAGAGGCGGCTAATGCAACGTTTTTTGATATGATGGCAAAATCATTCCATTGTCCAAAGAGTCGTAGTGATGTTATTGCGGCGGGTAGAGAAATTGTTGCAGAAAGCGGACTGTTCATTACTAAAAAGCGTTATGCGGCACTGGTGTATGACACGGAAGGTTTCCGTTCAGACGTAGATGGTAAGCCAGGTAAAGTCAAAGCTATGGGCTTAGACTTGCGCCGTTCAGATACTCCTGTGTTTATGCAAGAATTCCTAAGCGAACTATTGCTTATGGTATTAACTGATAAGAAAGAAAAAGACATTCTTGAACGCATTACAGTGTTCCGTAAGGAGTTTAGTGCAAGACCAGGCTGGGAGAAAGGTTCACCTAAACGTGCAAACAAGATTGGGCATTATCAACGTCTTGAAGAAAAGCAAGGCAAAGCAAACATGCCTGGACACGTAAGAGCAAGCATCAACTGGAACACGCTGAAGCGTATGAACGGTGACAAGTACTCGCAAGAGATTGTAGACGGTATGAAAGTTATTGTTTGTAAACTAAAACAGAATCCATTGGGCTATACAAGTGTCGCTTATCCAACAGATGAGCTACGTATTCCAGAATGGTTTAAGGAACTGCCGTTTGATGATGCGGCAATGGCAGAAACTATCATCGATAATAAACTGGACAATCTAATTGGTGTGTTGAATTATTCATTAGAAGATACTAAACAACACACTACATTTAATAGTTTGTTCGACTTCGGAGACTAATATGAAATTAACTTTAATCGGATACGGATTTGTAGGCAAGGCTGTATATGAACTACTAAAAAATCATTATGATATTAAAATTGTAGATCCTACTTATAATAACAATGAAATTCAAGACGACAGTGACGGATATATCGTGTGTGTGCCAACTCCATCGACTGTAACTGGTGTATGTGATATGTCTATTGTTGAGTCAGTAATTAAAGAATGTCCTAATAGCAAACCTATCTTAATTAAAAGTACTATTAGTTTAGAAGGATGGAAACAACTTGAAACATACAATAAAGAAATTACGTTTAGTCCTGAATTTTTAACTGCGGCAAATGCCAATGAAGATTTTAAAAACCAAGATAAGATGTTATTTGGTGGTGGTAATAAAGAATTTTGGAATGATGTGTTTATAGAATGTAAAGCCTTTAATCCAATATACGCAACAGTAGAAGAATTAATTTTAACAAAGTATTTACGAAATAGTTTTTTAGCAACAAAGGTTGCTTTCTTTAATGAAGCGTTTAATCTATGTGAAACAGCAGGCATAGATTATAATCAAGTTAAGGCATTGGTAGGAATGGACGATAGGATTACACATAGTCATATGCAGGTTCCTGGTCCAGATGGTGAAAGAGGATTTGGCGGCGCTTGTTTTCCTAAAGACACAAAAGCATTACTACATAGTGCAGAAGAAATTGGATGTTCGCTACTAATCTTAGAAAGTGCTGTAAAAAGTAACCAACAACTTAGGAGTAAAAATGACTAACATATTAATAACTGGCCATAAAGGATTTATTGGAACTGTACTTACTAGTCGATTAGATAAAAAATTTGATACACTAGGATTAGATATTAAGGAAGGCGACGATATTTTAACTTGCGATTTACCGCATCCTAGTGTTGTAGATGTAGTTATACACCTAGCCGGTATTGGAGGAGTTCGAGAAAGTCTAGCTGACCCTAAAAAATATTGGGATACTAATGTAGAAGGTACTAAACGTATCTTAAATTATTATCCAAATGCAAGAGTGCTAGTCGCAGGATCAAGCTCACAATACGAACCAGAATTAAATCCGTATGCGGCAAGTAAACATGTAATTGAGTTTATTCCTCATCCTAATGTTTGCTTTATGCGATTCCATACAGTATATGGCCCTAGTCCAAGAGCAAATATGTTCTTTGATAAGTTACTAAACAATAAACTAGAATATGTTACAGCTCATAAAAGAGACTTTATTCATATTGAAGATCTTTGCGATGGAATTGAATTGCTTATTGACAGTCAAGTACAAGGTCCTATTGATATTGGTACAGGAACTACTGTTAGTATCCAAGAAATAAGACCCGATTTACCTGTTAAGTTAAATACTATTGGTGAACGACAAGTTACCCAGGCAAATACAAGAGCAATGAGAACATTAGGCCACAGACCTAAATACACAGTAGAAAACTTTTTAAAAGAACGAGGCTTTAAATGAAAATAGGCTTTACATGTAGTACATTTGATCTGCTTCATGCAGGACATATACAAATGTTACGAGATGCAAGAGAACAATGTGATTATCTAATTTGTGGATTACAAATTGATCCCAGTATTGATCGGCCAGAAAAGAACTCACCTGTTCAAACAATTGTTGAAAGACATATTCAACTCAGTGCAGTTAAGTATGTTGACGAAATTATTCCTTATCAAACAGAAACTGATTTAGAAGATATTCTAAATATGCTTCATATTGATGTAAGGATTCTTGGCGAAGAATATAAAAACGGCAAATTTACCGGAAGAGCAATATGTGCCAAGCGAGGAATTGAACTTTATTTCAATAAAAGAGAGCATAGATTTAGCTCAAGCGATCTACGCAAAAGAGTATCGAACAGAGAAGGTAATGCCTATCATCCCCAGGGATAAAAGGTAAAAAAACACTTGACATTTAAACAAATATGTCGTATAATCTAACAATAGGAGAATCATTATGAAAGACATTTTACAAGATATCGTTGCTAAAACACATGCACTAGGCTTTTTGAGTTTGGTAAAAGTTACAGGCGACGAAACATCAACTACAGTTGAATCAATGGCAGAGGATCGTTCAGTCATTCTTTCAAGTTCAACTAAACAAAAAGTTGAAGAGTTTGGCGAGAACATTTTTGGTATGCCTAATCTGGACAAACTTGCATTGCATTTGAAGAATCCAGAATATCAAAAGAATAGTAAACTTACTATTATTAAACAAGAACGCAATGGTGCAACAGTTCCAACTGGTATTCACTTTGAAAACGAAGCAGGTGACTTCCAGAACGACTTCCGTTTTATGGTAACTGAAATTATTAACGAAAAACTTAAAAGTGTTAAGTTTAAAGGTGCAACATGGAATGTTTCACTAACTCCAAGTGTAGCATCTATTACAAGACTTAAATTACAAAGTGCGGCACACTCAGAAGAAACTACATTTACAGCAAAAGTTGAAGAAACTGGCGGCGTAAAAGATCTAGTATTTTACTTTGGTGACGCAAATACACACGCAGGTAAATTTGTTTTTGCAACCGGTGTTGAAGGAAATCTTACACACGCATGGACATATCCAATTGCACAAGTTCAAAGTATTCTTAACTTAGACGGTGATACAACTATGAGTCTAAGTGATCAAGGTGCTATGCAGATTAGCGTAGATTCAGGCATGGCAACATACGATTATATTTTACCAGCGCAAAGCAAGTAAAAGAAAGGACGAATGAGTAAACTCATAGATAAAATAGGCAAACTACATTCAAGATTATTTAATTATGTTAGTGAAAAAGCAAAGACAAGCAGAACATGGGCAATAGTACTTACTATTATTGTTATATACGAGTTGATAGAACATTTAGTATATCCGTGGCTTGTACCTTTGTTAGCCTTTAAGGCATTTGGAGAATAGTAAATTGAACACGGATCTAACAGCATCACAAAAAGACTACGCAGTATTCTTGCCTGCATTAAGTGGGTTTTATGCTACATTTATAGGTAAGCAACGTAGAGAAGAATATGTTGAACAAAGTCGTATTCCTTATCCAAATATGGAAAGTATGAATTGGTTAAACAAAAAAGAAGGATTGTTTAACTATCACTGGACCTTATATTCAGCAGGACATGCTGAATTAGATATTAACAAGGATGCACCTAAAGAACTAATGGTGCGTGAACGTGATAGAGAGAACAGTTGGCTACTTGGTGACTCAGGTGGTTTCCAGATTGGTAAGGGTGTTTGGGAAGGTGATTGGAAAGATCCTAACTGTCCTAAGGCGCAAAAGAAACGTGAGCAAGTTCTTGCGTGGATGGATGCTTACATGGACTATGGAATGATCCTTGATATTCCGGCTTGGGTGGCACGTTCGCCAGCAGGAGTAAAAGCAACAGGTATTAGTACATATCAAGAAGCAGTTAATGCTACACGCATTAATAATGATTACTTTATGAAACATCGCACTGGTGCTTGTAAGTTCTTAAATGTTTTGCAAGGTGAAAATCACGCTGACGCAGAAGATTGGTATCAGCAGATGAAAGACTATTGCGATCCAGTTAAGTATCCTGACACACACTTTAATGGTTGGTCAATGGGTGGTCAGAACATGTGTGATATTCATCTAGCATTAAAACGTATTGTTGCACTACGATTCGACGGATTACTTGAAAAAGGCAAACATGACTTCATGCATTTCTTAGGTACAAGTAAACTAGAGTGGGCGACACTGCTAACGGATGTACAAAGAGCAGTTCGAAAGTATCACAATCCTAACTTTACAATTACATTTGACTGTGCTAGTCCTTTCCTTGCAACTGCTAACGGACAAATTTACATTCAAACAGAAACTGAAGATAGAACAAAATGGGTCTATCGAATGGTTCCTAGTATCGACGAGCTAAAATATGCAAATGATACTCGTAATTTTCGCGATGCAGTATTACAAGATGGTATCTTTAAAAACTTTACAGATAGTCCATTAACTAAAAATATTAAAGTTAATGATGTTTGTATATATGCCCCCGGAGATACTAATAAAGTAGGCGGACCTAAAATCCTCAAAGGTGACATTGACCGTGATAAACATGGTAATCCGATCTTAGATGAAAGCGGCAATCCTATTGTAAGAGGAAAAGATTCAACAAGTTGGGATAGCTTTAGCTATGCTATTCAAATGGGGCATAACGTATGGAGTCACATAAATGCAGTACAAGAAGCAAACAGACAGTATGATAAAGGAAATCTTCCAGCCATGCTTGTTCAGGAACAGTTTGACAGGGTTTTATTTAGAGATGTTGTGGATGCGATATTCGCAACAGACAACAGAGACAGAGCAAACGAAATCATTGAAGAACACTCAAAATTTTGGATGAGTATTATTGGTACTAGGGGTGCAACAGGTAAAAAAACTGTAAATGCACAAACACATTTTGGTAATTTATTTGAGGAAGTATAATGTCTAATTACACAAATACTAGCGAAAAGATTGAATCACATCTTGAAGAACTAAAACGGAAACATCGAGCCATTGACACAGAGTTAGAAATCAAGTATAATAATCAAACATTAACTGAAGAAGTACGTAGAATGAAAACAATGAAGTTATGGTTTAAGGACGAAATACATCGACTTGAAGCTGAACTTCGTTCATTAAACGGAGAGTAGTAGAAAGAATGAAAAGAGATTACGAAACAGGCACAGCAGATGACATTGTTTTCTTTACAGGCGTAGAAGTTGAAAAGACTCCTGCATATGGAATGAAGACACTGTTTGTAACTGGTGTGCAACCTTGTGATGTTATACAAAAGCATTATGATGAAGAGCAGTGCGAACATATCTTCTTTGGTGCTAATCATAGTTTTAATCCAGGTACTAACTTTCCTGAAGATGCAGATCAATGGGATCCTTGGGAAAACATGATTAAAGCGTTTCTAACAGCAGGTAAGATTTGTAGTTTAGACATTCCTATTACACTTGCTGAAGCATTTCTTGAATCAAGTTTAGTAGAATATGACAACTTTATCCCACAACTTCGAATTCCATTGCCTTATGCGAAACTGTGGAACTACAACACTATGTTGAAGATTGATGATAAAGATTTTAAGGCAACTAACCCAGGTGTCTGGTGTCATAGCTTGCACGATCTAATGGACAGAGAAAAGTTTACAGATTGGACGAAATATGGGCTTGACAAAGTATTGAAATGAAAGTATACTATAAAGACAATGCAAGAAAGATATCACGATTATATGTTACGTAGAATGAAAGAAGAAGACAATAAAATGAGCAACCCTATGACAACAGCAGAACGTAGTATTTGGGTAACCTTTCAAAAAGAAGGTGTACATATGTACCCAGGTGCTGATAAAGATCCTAAACTAGCAACCGGCGATTGGGATGACGTATCATTCCTTGGTATTCCACATCGTCATATCTTTCACTTCCGTGTTCGTATTGAAGTATTTCATAACGATCGCGATATTGAGTTTATTCAATTTAAACGTTGGATGCAACGACTATATGATGTCGAAGGTGTCCTTGAACTGAATCACAAGTCATGTGAGATGATCGCAGATGACTTGTATCAAGAAATTTCTGCAAAGTATCCCGGCCGCTTTGTAGAAATTAGTGTCGCTGAAGACAACGAAAACGGCTGTTCTATTTTTTATCCAAAGTCATAACTAAGAGGAATATATATTATGACAATCGAATTTAATCGCGAAGCGTATAACAAAGTGTTTGAAGACCTAGAACGTTTTAAAGCGTTTTGTGCAACTGCTTACCTATATGGTCATAACGGCTATACTTGGGACGAAGCAAATCTTTATAACAACAAGAGTCCAGCATGGCAAGCCTATACTAGGTTCCGCAATGGTGGGAAAAAACGCAATAATGACCGCAACAACAATCGCGGCAATAATAACTATCGCGGCAATAACAACCGATTTAATAGCAACCGAGGTAACTAAATGACAATTTTCATTGTAGATATTGAAGCAGTAGATACACGCTACACTAAACAGTGGAAAGAGTATCTTCCTAAACAACTGCGAAACTCTACAAATGAAGAAGTTGTAGTTATTAGTGGAGGGGAAACGCCTCAGGCTACAACGCCTGGGGCTTTCCTTAACTTTGGTGGTACTAATGTTTACAAAAGTAAACAACTAGAACAAATAGGAGAAATGTTCTGTGCAGGAACTATTAAGGACGGTGATTATTTTCTCTATACCGATGCCTGGAATCCTACAGTTATACAACTACGCTACATGGCAGAGCTATTGGGTGTTAACATTCGCATTGGTGGCTTGTGGCATGCAGGCAGTTATGATCCCCAGGATTTCTTAGGTAGGCTAATTGGAAATAAACCCTGGGTAAGAAATGCTGAACGTTCTATGTATGAATGTTATGATAACAATTTTTTTGCTACCCAGTTCCACATTGATTTATTCCAACATACTTTTAAACCTAATGGTTCTCCAGAACGTGATTGGGTAGATACTAGTAAGACAGTAAGAGCAGGTTGGCCTATGGAATATCTAAAAAATAGTTTAGATAGTTATAAACATATGCCTAAAGAAAATATTATTTTGTTTCCGCATCGCATTGCTCCTGAAAAACAAATTGAGATCTTTAGAGATCTTAAGGAACACTTAACACAATACGAGTTTATTGTTTGTCAAGAACAAGAGCTCACTAAAAACGAATATCACAATCTACTAGGTCGTGCTAAACTTGTGTTTAGTGCTAATTTGCAAGAAACATTAGGCATTAGTTGGTACGAAGGATTACTAGTAGATTGTATTCCAATGGTGCCAGATAGACTTAGCTATAGTGAAATGGCAATAAACGAATTTAAATATCCTAGTATTTGGACTAAGAATTATACCCAATACGAAAAATATAGAGAGCCACTCAAAGAAAAAATTGTTGATTATATGGAAAATTATAAAGATTATTATATTCCGTTAGATAAACAACGTAAAAAACTTAACAATCAATTTTTTAGTGGAGAGGCGTTGTATAATGCAATCAAAGAAGGATGATAGTTTTACTATCGATATAAGTGATTTAAAGTTGGACAATTTTGTAGATAATACTACTGCTGATGATGTTACTATTAACTTAGACGATACCTACGGTACAACTACATCGTACTGGGCAGGTGTCAGTGCAAGTGATATTGCATTTGATAATAGTACTCCGGGTACAATTACTATAGACACTAATACTGCTGACACTATCGATATAAGTTGGATCTACAATAATATGAATATAGATCCAAACCAAGTCGATAAGATGTGTGAACTCTATCCAGGTTTAGATAAAGTTTGGCGCAACTTTAAAAGCGTATATGATATGTGCAAACAAGATTACGAAGGAAAGAAAAAAGCAGGAGAAATTAACGATGACTATCCTTTCTAAGATTATGGACAAGCTCGGCAGGCGTCGAGTTATCACAGACAGAGACGGAAAGGTACCTTACCTTATCCGTTATTATGTATTTTTAAAAGAACGCAAGAACTTTCCTTTTAATATTACACTACACAAAGTTCTTGTAAGTGATGAACCTACACTACATGATCATCCTTGGGGTTATGCTACATTTATTCTTAAAGGTGGTTATTGGGAACACATTCCTATTATTAGTAAAGAAGGTGCAGTAGTAGGAAGCACAAGAGTATGGCGTGGGCCAGGACATTTCCGTAAGCGTTCAGCAGATGATTTACATTGGCTAGAACTTGCTAAAGACTCAGAAGGTAATGAAATTCCTTGTTGGAGTTTGTTCTTTATGGGACGTAAGCAAAAGGAATGGGGCTTTATGAGATTTGTTCAAGTTAAAGATGTTAATAAAATCCACGAAGCAGGTTACCGTTGGATTCACAATGAAAAATATCTAGCAAGAGGTGCTAAAGACGATGGGTGATCGTAGGGTAGATGCTATCTTTAATAGCACACAAAACTATAATCCATATATTACAGAAAGCACATTTCCTGTAGAACACACTCTTACTGTAGAAGGCCGTGCTATTGTACAGGGTAGAGACATACTAACAGAACTTGACGAAATGCGTGATGTTCTGTTATTATTAAAGCGTGATGTAGATATGGAAGCAAAGTATCCTAAACTGCGAGAACTGAAGGATGCTTACGAAGCACAACTTGAAAAATACAAAACATTTGAGGTACTGAAGTAATGCAACACACAATTCAACAACTAATGGATAAGATTAGTGCAATGCATGGATTGGCTGTGCAAGCACATAGAGAAAAATATAAAAAGGCTCCTGGTGAGCCTTATGATGTTGATCATGTTACATATCTTGTAGATCAAATTCAAGCAATGGCGGGCGACATTTATAATGATCGTACACTTCATCCTAAACTACAGGCGAAAAAGAAATGATTAAAAAACACTATTACACTTGGCAAGACGTAGAAAAAATGTGCATTAGTATTGTTAATCAAATGTACAAAGACAACTGGCGTCCTGATTACATCGTAGGACTAACACGAGGTGGTAATGTACCTGCTACTATTATTAGTAACATGTTAAACATTCGTTGTGAGGCATTGAAAGTAAGTTTGCGGGACGACGAGCAAGGTCCTGAAAGTAACTTTTGGATGGCAGAAGATGCTTTTGGTTATGTAGAAAAAGATGAAGATCGTATTACAGGTGGTCCACTAGAAAAGAAAATTCTTATTGTAGATGACATTAACGATACAGGTGCTACATTTAATTGGATTGCAAAAGATTGGCAATCAAGTTGTTTGCCTAACGATCCTAAATGGAATCGTATTTGGGGCAACAATGTTCGTATTGCAGTTCTAACAGATAACATGGCTAGCGAAACTGTTTTGCCTATTAGTTATTCATGTCACGAAATTAATAAAGCCGAGGAAGACGTATGGTTAGTTTATCCCTGGGAGAATGTAGGTAGCTATGATTGAAAAACAATATATCTTTCCTGTTCAAGTATTTAGAGCAGTCTACGATAATGCGCAGGAATTACAGAAAAAAATTGTTCCAGAATTTTTAGCAAGAGAAAAATCAGACGAAAGTCCTGTACGCTATAGTGCTAATGGATATACATCATATGGGTCTAACAGTGATATTCTTAACGATCCGTTGCTAGAAGACCTTAAAGGATTTATCGAACTTTGTGTACAACAGTGTCATAAAGAAACAAAACTTGCAGGCATTCCGAAATTAGCGGCTAGTTGGTTTAGTATTAACCGCAAATACACTTACCACGAAGAACACAATCATTTACCAGACCTATGGAGTGGTGTTTATTATGTGCAAGCAAATCAAGATCACCCCGGACTTACACTAGTTAATAGTAATCAAAAAGCAAATTGGCCTAAGAGTGGTATTACTGAACTGTGTGAGTCAAACTCTCCTACTGTTACTTGTGCGGCAAGCACAGGAAGTTTAATTATTTTTCCTAGCTACCTGTGGCACAAAGTAGAACAACAAATGACTGATAAAGAAAGAATTACGGTGGCATTTAATTATGGAATTTAAAGATATACCTTGGACAGACGTACTAATTGATACTAGAGACTTTGTTGTATTCAAGGATGGTTATCCTGTCACAGAAGGACACGTTCTTTTTGTTCCTAAGATAGCAGACTGGGATCATCTTGCCAAATGCTATAAAGCCGCATATGGTTGGGGTTATGACTGGGTTGAAAAAGGATATTGTGATGCTTACAATATCGGACAGAACATAGGCGAAGAAGCAGGACAAACTGTTGATTGGCCTCATGTGCATCTTATTCCAAGACGCAAAGGCGATATGGAAGATCCAAGAGGCGGTGTTCGCCACGTGATACCCGAGAAGGGAAACTATAAAAAAAACGTTGTCGAACTTGAAAACTTAGAAGACGATGTTTATATTAATGAGAATGGTTGTTAATGCACACTAAATTAATTGATTTTGAGTTAGATAAGAAAATAGATCCAGAGGATTGGTCGTTAGCTATAGTTGATGAAGATATTGATCCTAGACTTATTGCTGTTTTTACTAGACTTTACTATTTAAATTACTTACAAGAGTTAGGTGATCAATGTATTTTGATTGCTAACATGACCCGTAGAATTTTGAGATTACATGGAATAGAAGCACATTGTAAAGATGTTATTGCTCATTTCAGAAATGTAGATAGAGATTGGAGACAAGTTATAGGTGCTCCTGCAAATATTACTCACGGCGGTGTAATAGATACACACCGTGTAGTAATCACACCCGAGTATGTTATAGATTTTGCTCATCGCGATAGTATTCATAAAACATTTGGAGCAAGATCTCCAAGAGGATTTATTGGAAGAAAGCAGTATGATGTATGGCAAAAAACACCAATGGGTGAAATTAAGTGGGTTGAGCGAGAAGCACATCCTATGGTTAAAAACGTAACATTCCATCAACGTAACCAAGAACGCGATTTAGTTTCTCGCTACTTTGATGTTTACCAAATGTAAGGAAAGAAAAATGAGAGAACAACTATTAGAAGCATTTGTGTCACACGCTCGTGGACACATTGACAAGCACAAAGCTAACGTAGAAGTATACTTGCACAATCCAGCAGGCATTGGCGAGCATCCAGATATTATCGATGCAATCGAAACAGAAATGAAACAGATTGCCGAATATGATGATATGTTAGAAATGGTTAATAAGTATTTTAAATAATGGCTAAAACACTTTTTATTGGCGACAGTCATGCACACGGTTATTATGAAACTGGGCAAGGCATTCTTGCTTGGCAAGAAAATAATTACGCAGAAATTTATGCAAAAGCAAATAATAAAGAAACTGTTATATATAGTCAACCAGGCGGATGCAATAGAAAGTATCCTGCCTGGTTAAAGTCAATGTTAGATCGCTATGATGATATTGACGAAGTGTTTATACAATCTACTTACTGGAATAGGTTTTTATTAAGTTGTTCACGCAATTTAGATGTAGGTGAAAATACTAATGTTGATTTGTACCTAGACAATGATCAACCAAAAGATGATCTAATACATAGATATACCGATCACAGGGTAACAGAAAACTATATAGAAATGATCGACCAGGTTCGAGCAGAAAACTATCAGGATTTCAAAGGTTTTGCATTTGACGATATGGAAGTAAAAGCTGATTGGGCTCCATTTCATGAAAAATATATCTATACTAAACTGTGGCACGAGTTAGTGACTCCGTTGCAGTATAAAGATTACTGTTTAGATCTACTTGCTATTGACACAATGTGTGCTAGACGCAACATTAAATGGTACCAATGGTCAATTAATAACAGAGTATTTGTTCCTGAAAATGTAGAACTATACGGAAATTGGATGGCAGGTAAAAAAGCAAAATCATCTTCTGAAGGATATTTACAGTTATTAAAAGGTATTAACATTGAAACAGACGAAAATCGGTTAGACGGCGAGCATTATACTACAAAAATACATGAATTAATTGGAAAAGATTACTTAGAATATGTAAAAAATGCTTGACAAAAACCTAAATAAAGTGTATACTGTAAAGTATATTGTATGGCAATCCTCTGCCTTAACATCGGAGATAAAATGAAAATGAGCAAAGCATTACAAATTAAAGGCAAGCTAGAAGACGCAGGCTTGCGCTACTGGGCAGGAGATAACATCTCTGAAGTCCTACAGAAAGGCGATAAAGAAGAACTTATCGAAGGCGCAACAGAAGCATTTGAACAAGTACTTGACGCACTAGTAATTGATCGACATAACGATCCTAACTCAAAAGGTACAGCAAGACGTCTTGCTAAAATGTACTTTAATGAGATTATGGCAGGACGATATGATCCTATTCCAAGTGCAACGGCATTTCCTAATGATAGCGACGAACGTTATGAAGGTATGTTAGTAGTTCGTTCAGAACTAAAAAGCATGTGTTCACATCATCATCAGCCTGTAACTGGTACAGCATATATTGGCATTATTGCCGCTGAGAAACTTATTGGACTTAGCAAGTACACACGTATTGCACAGTGGTGCGCTCGACGTGGTACACTGCAAGAAGAACTTGCAAATGATATTGCACGTGAAATTCAAAAAGCAACTGGTGCAGAACACTTAGGCGTTTACATTCAAGCAACACACGGTTGCTGTGAGAATCGCGGCATCATGGCACATAGTTCACTTACACAAACAACTGTACTACGTGGTGCATTTAAAACTGATGCAGGTACAAAGAAAGAGTTCTTTGATAACATCAAACTACAACAGGAGTTTAGTTGCTAATGAGTAATTATATTGCAGTGCGTATGGCACAAGTGTTTATTGTAGTAGTATTTGCAATGGGCATGATTAGTTTAGGTATTGATCTTTATACAGGAAGGTTGCCATTATGAAATTAAGATATTCAGAAGCATTTTACAGTGTGCAAGGTGAAGGTAAATTTGTAGGGGTGCCTAGTGTGTTCTTACGTACCTTTGGTTGTAATTTTCGTTGTATGAACTTTGGTGTTGATACTAAAAAGAATCGCACAGAACTTCATGCAGAAGGACAAAGATACAATGCAGAAGTAAAAGCATTAATTGATGCAGGTGTACACGAAACTACAGAAAAGTTTGAGGACTTGCCTATTATTCACACAGGCTGTGATACATATGCAAGCATCTATCCAGAGTTTAAACACTTTAATAAACAAGCAGAAGTTGACGAAGTGGTTGAACATTTACTGTCACTTACTCCGAACGGTAAGTGGACACAAGACAACGGTCAAGACATTCATTTGATCATGACTGGTGGAGAGCCCTTGTTAGCGTGGCAAAAGCTCTACATTGATTTGTTTGAACATCCACGTATGAGAGACCTAAAAAATGTTACATTTGAAACAAACACTACACAAAAGTTACACGATGATTTCTTCAACTATCTTACAGATCAAGACAGATTTGAAGTTACTTGGAGTTGTTCCCCAAAACTTAGCGTTAGCGGAGAACCTTGGGAAACTGCTATTAAGCCTGATGTTGCTCGCGAGTATAGCCTTGTTGACGGCAGTGACATTTACCTTAAGTTTGTTGTCGCTAGTCAAGATGACTTTGAAGAAGTTGAAAGAGCTGTGGAAGAGTACCGTAATGCAGGCATTAAGTGTCCAGTATATCTTATGCCGCTTGGCGGACGTTCAGAAGAGTATAATCTCAATGTTCGAGAAGTCGCCGAAGCATGTATGGAGCGAGGTTGGAGGTTCACACCAAGACTACACATATCCTTATTCGGAAATGCATGGGGAACTTAAGAAGCAATACATGAATGAAGCACATGAAAAGGCTATGACAGCAAAGGTCGGTAAGACAGATGAAGAAGAAGCAATTGAAATCGAACAACGCATGATACGTGCAAGAGAGGCAGGACTATAATGGGATGGTGGAAAAAACTAATTAGAGATGCAGGTATAAACAGTAAAATTGATGAACCTGTAGAAAAAGAAAAGTCTATTGAAGACGAGCGCAGAGAAATTCTTGCAAAAGAAAAAGAAGAAGCTACTGCGGCCGGTGAACCTTGGGTTGCTGTGCTTGATACTAAAGTAAACCCTGATAACATTCGAAACGGATTCTTTGAACTTGATTGGAACAACGAGTTTATTGAACAACTCATTGACGCAGGTTACACAGGTGAAAATCCAGAACAAATTGTAGACGGATGGTTTAGAACAATTATTAGTCAAATGTTAGGCGAAGAAGGTATAGATGGTCCTAGGGCCGCTGGATTTATTGATACAACTAAAATTAGTGAAGATAAAAGTGAAGTAAAGTAATGCGTAATGAACTAAAACGGTACATTAAAGAAGAGTTTTTACTTGACAATAGTAGCTCTATACTATATAATGATACTGTAAATGACACATTTAAGGCATAGATAATGGCAACATATATTTTAATAGATACTGCAAATACGTTCTTTAGAGCTCGTCACGTAGTTCGTGGCGATATCGATACGAAAGTAGGTATGGCATTTCATATCACGCTAAACAGTATTAAGAAAGCATGGAATGACTTTAACGGAGATCATGTTATCTTTTGTTTAGAAGGACGTAGTTGGCGTAAAGACTATTACGAACCTTACAAACGTAATAGACAAGAAACACGTGATGCATTAACTCCTGCACAGCAAGAAGAAGATACAATCTTTTGGGAGATGTTCGACGAGTTTAAGAATTTTGTTACAGTAAAGACTAACTGTACAGTAATGCAACATCCGCAACTAGAAGCAGATGATTTGATTGCAGGTTGGGTACAAGCACACCCTAATGACAATCATATTATTATTAGTACAGATGGTGACTTTGCACAACTTATTGCTCCTAACGTAAAACAGTACAACGGTGTGTCTAATACAACTATTACACACGAAGGTTACTTTGACGACAAGGGCAAGCCTGTTGTAGATAAGAAAACAAAAGAGCCTAAGCCTGCACCTAATCCTGCGTTTATGCTGTTTGAGAAATGTATGCGAGGTGACACTAGTGACAATGTGTTTAGTGCATATCCTGGTGTACGTACAAAAGGCACTAAGAATAAGGTTGGGCTTACAGAAGCATTTGAAGATAAGAGTACAAAAGGCTACAATTGGAATAACATGATGTTACAGCGTTGGGTAGATCATAACGGTGTTGAACATCGTGTATTAGATGATTACAATCGTAATGTTGTACTATGCGATTTGACTGCACAACCTGCAGAGATTAGAGAAATAATAAATAAGACTATTGCCGAAAATGCAAAGCCTAAACAAGTATCTCAAGTTGGGTTGCATCTTATGAAATTCTGTGCAAAGCATGATATGCAACGTATTGCAGATAATATTCAATTATATGCAGATGCACTGAATGCAAAATATAATATAATGGAGCCAATATATGATTAAAGCAAAACCAGTGCTAAAAAATAAGTTTTGGATTATTGAATCTAATGGCGAACGTATTGGTACACTATCTAAAGAAGAAGATAAAAGATATATGTACAGTTGTTCAACAGGGACAGAATACTTTAGCGATACTAAATCTTTTAACAGCTACATTGGAGGTGCGAGCTGGGATAAGACAAGTATTTCAGACGGTAGTAAAATCGATAGAGAAATTCATGGTTTTGCTACAAGCGGAACACCGTATAATGTAATGTATAATGTACAAAAAAAGTTACCACTTTTTACAAAAAGTAAAAAGTCTAAAAGTTTATATGCGGCAGGTTATTACATTATTAAATTTGACAAAGGATGGGTAAGAAGTTTTTGCCCTAAGTTAGTTACACTTGAAAAGTATGAATACAAAGGTCCGTTTAAAACAGACTTTACAATGAGACAGGAATTAAGTAATGCAAACAAACGAACCGATTAATCCTGCACCTATACAACAATTTGTTCAAATTGTTAAAAGTGCAGAACAAGGAAATCAAAAAGAAATTAGAATTCCGTTAGCACAAGCTAAAAATCTTGTATATACACTTACAACTATTTTAGCTAATCATCAAGGCAGACTAGAACGATTAGTTATAGAAAATGCAGGTAATGCTGAAGAAGTTGTAACTATTAGCATGGACGGTGGTTCCGGATGGAAATAAAGTACTAGTTTTTCTATCAAAAAAAGATAAATATATACGTAGTTAATTTTAAAGGATTACGTATATGAGTAGACCAAAACCAACAATCATTTTAGAATATGTAGATAAAGCAACATATAAGTGCGAACAAGTACTTAAATCTGAAGCTATTTGGGCTGTATTTTATAATGGTGAACCGTTTAACCTTAAAACGTCCAATGCAATAACTAACTATCCAGGTCCTAAATATAAAAAGGTTTCTTTTAGTAATCCCGGACATGCACATAATCTAGCAAAAAAACTCAACGAAATGTTCAAAACTGACGGCTTTAAAGTACATAGACTTGTACAAGGCGATGTTGTTATAGAAGAATGAACTGGAAAGAGACATATACTAAGATCTTTCTAAAGCAATCTGATATTGCTATTAGCGAAGCAAATTTAAAACATTATCGTTCTGAATGGTGGCAAAACACTAGAGAAAAATCAGAAGGCGGATTGCGTCTTACTGATGAAGGTTTTGAATTTATTACAAATACATTAGATCTACAAACTTACGAAGTTCCATTTCCAAGAGACTTCAAAATGACTACTCAAACTGTTATTTTTTTAGACCAATTTATTACGTGTCCATACTATATAACTTCAAAAAGTATCTATGTAACGGACGAAAAGAAAGCCATGGAACTGCATCTTTTTAGCGGTGACCTAAGAAAATACGGCTTAACTAAAGCAATTTCAAGATCAAATTCTGAATAAATTGGTAAGAAAGAGGTTGACTCTTTCTCATACTGGTGTTATTATATATACATACTTAGAAACTAAGTTATGGCATTGACTGAAACACAAGAGGAATATAAAATGGAAAATATCGCACTTCGTACTGTAGGACCTAACAGCGCAAAGAAAAGCATTGTACGTGCTTTTGCTAAAAAGCGTCCGCTGTTCCTTTGGGGACCTCCAGGTATTGGTAAATCAGATATCATTGCGCAAATTACAAATAATGTATTAACTAATTCATTTCTTATTGATATCCGACTATCACTTTGGGAACCTACAGATATTAAAGGTATTCCATATTTTGACAGCAACTCTAGTACAATGGTTTGGGCGCCTCCAGCAGAACTTCCAACAGAAGAATTTGCGGCGCAATACGACAATATTGTATTGTTTCTAGATGAAATGAACTCTGCGGCACCAGCTGTACAAGCGGCAGCCTATCAGTTGATTCTAAATCGCCGAGTTGGTACTTACAAATTGCCAGACAATGTTCTTATTGTTGCGGCAGGTAACCGCGAAGCAGACAAAGGTGTTACTTATCGTATGCCTGCTCCGTTGGCTAACCGTTTTGTTCACTTGGAACTTGCTGTTAATTGGGATGATTACTTTGCGTGGGCAGTAGAAAATAAAATTCATAAAGATGTTATCGGTTATTTGACTTTTGCTAAGAAAGACTTGTACGACTTTGATCCTAAGTCGCCAAGCCGTTCTTTTGCAACACCGCGTTCATGGTCGTTTGTTTCTGAACTACTTGAAGACGACGACGATGAAAGCACTACTACTGATTTGGTAAGTGGTGCAATTGGCGAAGGACTTGCTGTTAAGTTTATGGCACACCGTAAGGTTGCGTCAAAACTCCCTAACCCAACTGACATTTTGACAGGTAAGGTTAAAGAGCTTGAGACTAAAGAAATCAGTGCCATGTATTCCTTGACAGTCTCACTGTGCTATGAACTGAAAGACGCATGTGACAAAAACGATAAGAAGTTTAACGATAAAGTTAATAACTTCCTACGTTTTACAATGGATAATTTTGATACTGAGCTAGTTGTAATGGCTATTCGCCTTGCTCTTACTCAGTACCAATTGCCCATTGATCCGGACGAAGTAGAATGCTTCGACGAATGGCACGAGCGTTACAGCAAGTATATTAAAGCCGCGCAGGCCGCGTAAATGGCTACAGAGTTTGGACGTTCTCTTTGTATAAAAACGTCCTTTTCAGCTTGACTTCAACAGTAAATACATGTATACTGTATATAACAGTTAGGGAAAAGGAGAAACAAAATGAGCATCGATACTAAAGGTTACGCACCTAATCCAGATATTACTCCAGAAGAACTTAAAGTAATGCGAGAAGAAGTTCTTGATAGGGTTATTGTAGCTCGTGTAGGCCTATTATTGCGCCATCCTTTCTTCGGTAACATGGCTACTAGACTTAAAGTAGAAGCATGTGATGACTGGTGTCCTACTGCGGCAACTGACGGCCGCCATTTATATTTTAACACTCAATTTTTTAATGCACTTTCAAATAAAGAAATTGAGTTTGTAATTGCACACGAGATTCTGCATTGTGTATTTGATCATATGTCACGTAGAGAAGATCGTAATCCTGTATTACATAACATTGCCGCAGACTATATCGTAAATAATACACTAGTGCGTGATCGTATTGGAGAAATGGTTTCAATCGTACAATGTTATCAAGACTTCAAATATGAAGGTTGGACTTCTGAAGAAGTATACGATGATCTATTTAAAAAGGCAGAAGAAAACGGTCAAGAATTTTTAAAACAACTAGGTGAATTGCTAGACGAACACATTGACTGGGAAGAAGGTCCAGGCGATAATAATTCAGAAGAAGGAAAAAATAAAAGTCATCCAACTTATTCAAAAGAAGAAATGAAGAAGATTAAGGATGAAATTAAAGAAAGTATGATGTCTGCGGCACAAGCCGCTGGTGCAGGCAACGTTCCAGGCGCTGTACAGCGTATGATCAAAGAGCTTACAGAACCTAAAATGAATTGGCGTGAATTGCTTCGTCAACAGATTCAAAGTACTATTAAAAACGATTATACATTTAGTCGCCCTAGCCGCAAAGGCTGGCATACTGGTGCTATTTTGCCCGGTATGAATTTTGATGAAACAATTGATATCTGCATTGCATTAGATATGAGCGGTTCAATTGGTAATGCACAGGCGGCTGACTTCTTAGGTGAAGTCAAAGGCATTATGGACGAATACAAAGACTACAAGATTAAGATTTGGTGCTTTGATACTGATGTATATAATGAACAAGACTTTACAGCAGATAGCGGTGAAGATTTGCTAGACTACGAAATTATGGGCGGCGGCGGAACCAGCTTTGATTGTAACTGGAAATATATGAAAGACAATGATATCCAGCCTAAGAAGTTTTTGATGTTTACAGACGGGTATCCGTTTGGTAGCTGGGGCGAAGACGATTACTGTGATACAGTATTTGTAGTTCATAGTCATCACGATAAAAATTTAAAAGCACCGTTTGGTATGACGGCGCATTACGATGAAGCGGCATGATAAAGAATAAGATATCAGCACATGATTATTTTAATACAAGGAGATTAGAACATCAATCTCCTCATTTATCTTGCATTGATTTAAAATTTACATACAACACAGAAAAAGCAATGGTAAAATGGATTCAACAAAATTTGAAGCATCGTTATTACCTAGCCAAAACAATAGGTATTACTAAAGAGAATAAAATAGATACTGTTATGAGAGTCGGATTTGAAGATGCAAAAGAACTTTCTTATTTCGTTCTTGCATGTCCACTATTAAAGTACAACTAAATAATATACGCATATAACTAAAAAGGAGCATAATATGTCACAAGAAACTACTGCTACGCAAGAAGCACAAGCAACAGCACCAGTAGAACTAACCGTTCAAGACCTAGGTGTTATTAGATCAATCATCGATGTTGCTAGTCAGCGTGGTGCTTTTAAAGCAAACGAGATGGAAGCTGTTGGTAAAACATTTAATAAACTTGATAACTTCCTACAAACTGTACAAAAGGCAGAGGCTGATGCCGCTGAAGCCGCTAAAAAGGAAACTACCGAAGGAGGTAAGTAATGGCTGAAATTAAACATGTTGGTGTGTTAAAGGACAACAAAAGAAAAGTTGTTGTAGCATACAGAGTAATTCCTGGAGAACAACCTGCTGAAAATGCAATTGTAATTGATACTGCGTCACTAACTGATGCTGATCATGAAGTTTTAATTAGAGCAGTTGAAAGCAATGCAGGACAAACAGCATTTGAATTTGCTGAAGTTATGGCAAGAACTTCTTTAAGTGACGGTAGCAACATGCTTGCACGTTTTCATACAACAGGTAAACTACAAAGAGTTAAAATGTCTGCTATTGATATGACACCTAATACAACAACAAAAATTGGATTAGATGAGCTTAATAAAATCATTGCACAACAGCGAGGTGTTGCTATTTCTGATCTTGCTTTAAAAGATCCTAATTCACGCAAGCCAGGCGAAAGTATTACTGAAGCAGGCTCTGTTAATGAAATGGCTCCTCCAAGTGATACTGTAGTTGCTGAATCACAAGTTGCTAATATTCAAGCACCAACTGATGGTGTACTTTCAGATGCAGATTTAGCCGCTAAATATCGTAGTGATGCTGATAGATTATATAAAGAAGCAAAGGCACTTAGAGCACAAGCCGAAGAACTTGTCCCGACTGTAAAGAAGAATAAGAGTGTCAAAGAAACTTCCTGATGATATAATTAAACATTGGCCTGAAGTTTTTAAAGATATTGACATTCACACTATACCCATTAACTATATTAGTACCATTCGAATTGAATTTAAAACTGGTAAAATTTGGGAAATTGACTGCAATGGTAAAAGAACTACTGGCTCTAACTTAGAAGATGTCCTAGGGGATCTCTTTGATGAATATGGCGACGGTATTGAAAATGTTGACTTTCGTCTTAATAGTGCTAAAATTAAACGAGATGTACAGAAGAATACTAGAGCATTTCTTAAGAATCCAACTAAACGGAAATCGTGAATTTGGCATAAATACATGTAACAATGAATTAGGAGCATTACATGGGTACTTTACGATTAAAACGAGGCACTAAGACTGCACTTCAAAGCAGTCCTGGTTATACGCCAGCTGAAGGTGAACTCGTTTATACAACAGATAGCAAAGAAGTCTTTGTAGGTGACGGAGCCACACAAGGTGGTATTCCAGTATCAGTATCAACGCAAAACTTAGAAGATCTAGGCAATGTACAAGCATTAGCCGCACAAAAAGATCAAATCTTAGTTTATAATGGTGCAAACTGGGCGGCGACGGATAACCCAGCACTAGACATTCGTGGTAATATTTACGGTGACGATTCAACGCTCCTAGTTGATGCAATTAACGGCAAAATTGTTGGACCTATTGAAACTACTTCTGTTATTAGTAGTGGCAATATTGTAGGTGATGTAATTGGCGATACTACAGGTACACACACTGGTAACGTAATTGGTGACAGTACAGGTACACACTTTGGTAATACTACTGGATTCCATACAGGTGATACTAAAGGTAGTGTGTTTGGTGATGATAGCGGACTACTAGTAGACGGTATTAAAGGTTTTATTGTTGGACCTATTCTAACTGAAACAACTCTTACAATTAGACAAGACGCACCTGCTCCAGTTAACAGTCTCTTAATTCAAGCACATTCTGCAGATGGTGCAACAGGACCAAAAATTAGAACTGAAGGTTCACGTGGTACTCTTGACAATCCGTTAGCTGTAATTGGTGGCACTACAGGTGACGCACTTACAGATATTCACGGTTTTGGTTGGGACGGAACTCAACAAACATTAGCTGGACAAATTAAAATTGCAGTTGATCTAGACGAAACAGTGTCAGACGGTATTATACCTGGAAGAATATTATTCCTACCATCAAACCAAACGGGCAATGTTACACTTGCACAAGTTATGACTTGGAATAGTAAAGGCAGACTTGGCTTAGGTACTAACAGACCTGATAACGTATTACACGTAGCAGGCGATGCAAAAATTACTACTGACCTTGAAGTACAAGGTACAGCAACAATAAACAACAGTATTAACACTGGATATCATCAGTTTGCTAGTTTGACTACTATTGAACGTGATGCACTTACTCCAGTTAACGGAATGGTTATTTATAATTCAGATACTGAAAAATTCCAAGGCCGCGAAAACGGATCATGGGTTAACTTAGTCTAAGTTATACTGTTTAAGTAATTCTTTTCTACTTATTTTACCTTGTCCTTTACGTGGAATACTTTCTACGTAAAAGACCTTCTTAGGTATTTTATACCATGCAATTTCTTTAGATAATTGTTCTGTATCTATTTGACCAACAACTACTGCATAAACACTATCGTAGCCAAACACTACACAATCTATTGCTCCACATTTAATTAATGCTTCTTCTACTTCGTAAGGCATAATTTTAATACCTTCTTGGTTAATTACATCTTTAACTCTACCAGTAATAAACAAAAATCCTTCATCGTCGATATATCCTAAGTCTCCAGTATGATAACCATCAACTACAATTTCACCATTATCAAATGTTACAGTTTTATTTGGTAACACAAATCCAACGCTACCATGTTTTTGAGGATAATGCATAATACTAATTGTTCCTGTTTCATTTAGCCCATATGAATCAGTTGTAATACAATTAAAATAATTTTGTACTTCATATTTAAAATCTTTGTACATAGGTGCTCCGACTGTACGAATGTGTCGTACACTCATAGTTTCGTACGGTACTTTGCAATACTTCATTAATTTTAATAAAATACTAGGATTAGCTACAAAGAACGTAGGTTTAACTTTAGGCCATGATTCCCATACGTTATCTAAAACATAATATGTTGCACCAGTTCTATAACAAATTGAGAATAATTGAAAGCCTATACAAGCCCAAAGTGGAATACAATTTACAGTAGAATCTTTATTTGTAATATTAGCATGTATTTGTATGTTTGTATCTAAACCTTCAGTGTCATGATCATCTCTTGTTAGTGGTATTAATCTAAGTGCATCAGTACTACCGCTTGATACAAACGCTGTTATCTCGTCATCATTACATTGATTATATCTAGGCTCTGGTAATACATCGTCCCATATATCAACATCATAATACTTACGTTCGATCTCTGTTGCTTTGTAGTCCATTACTACAACACTGCATACACTCATTACTCCGTATATTTTCATTAGATTAGTACAATTACTGTATACTCCTAATCTACAAGTTTTATCGTATCCTGCATCAATTAATTCTTTAGCATAACTTTGTGCTAAAGAATCAAATTGTTCTTTTGTATATGTATCACCATTCTCGAAAGAAAGTATTATATTGTTCACTTTTTAATTATTCCTGGTTTAAGTACACTAGCTAATCCTAATGCTTCTTTATTGAATTTAACAAGATTTGTTAATGCATCTAGTGTTACAAGACTCATTAATGTATCTCTATGTGCATTTCCGTCAGCGCCAATTTTCCAATTATAAACGCCAACTTTGTTTTCTATAATTTTCTTACTATCTTTATTTAAAGACATATCATATAATGCTTGCTGTAATTTGGCAGTATTTGGATTGCCTTTGCGTACCCACAATGCTTTTTGCATACCGTCGCGAAAACTTTTTACAAGTTTATATGAATCATAGAAATCTCCGCTTGGCTTAACACCCCAACGTTTTTCAAATAGTATTTCAAGTTGGTATCCAGGATAGTTTGGATCATCTCCATGATCTCCTGTTTCACTGTTTAGAATACCATGATGAAACCAAATTTCTGAATTATCATCTGATTCAACATGCTTTTTATATGCCGCTGGATTTTCTCTAGTAGCGTTTAGTTCACCACGTTTAAATGCTAGTCGACGTTCGCCACCGCTCATGCCTTTAACCCATGTTACGTTCTCTTTAAAACAAGCGATATATTCATCAACTGTTTTGTCTGGTCCACATAGTAGAAGTGTCATTGCGAATGCTTCTGGAACCATACCTGAACCTGCCGCAAATCTAATACCACCATAGTCTAAATCAATAGCACGATTCTTGCCTACAATAATATTCAAGTTCATAAGTCCAATACTTTCGTATTCGGCATAGTTATAATCAACTTCTTCTTGTAGGAAACTTACACCGTTACCACCATGACTTACCATAATTACATCATTGTCATATTGCATTTCGTTATGAAATGTATCAAATCCTGGAATGTCTCGAGCGCCAGGAATATGTACAATATTAATATCTTCATTGAGATATTTTTCTAATTCTTTAGCAACGATTTCTGCCCAAACACTTGTACCATCTCCTGGTTTTTGTGGTACTACCATCGTATAATCTGCATTTGCTACAGTAGCAAACATTACTAATACTAAACTCATAATTAACTTACGCATAATCTATTCTCCTTTTTGATTTTAATGCCCAAATTAGTGTTACAATTATTATAAAAACTAATCCTAAGAATATTGGTTTATCTAACAGTTTATCAAATGTATAAAGTCCTGACATTTGAATTGTAAGAGCCTCTATTCTGTCAGATAGAATAAAGGCAAATAGCAGTGCAGGTCTGCTAAATTTGTATTTCTTTGCTAATAGTCCTACCACACTACATATAGCAAGTATAAAGTAATCTTCCCAACCGCCTGTATATTGTACACAAGCAAGTACTATAAAGCCTAATAGCAACGGAAAGTAGTATTTGTAGGGTATTTGTGCTATTCGGGCTATAAATGGCGTCGTAAACAAGCATACAGCGCCTACAAGCACTGTTGCAAGCATAAAGCCGTATAACATACTATCAAAGAATTTAGTGTCATTTGCAAGCTCTAAGGTACCTAATTCAAAATTTAAATATGCAAACAAGGCCATTACAATGGCAGCAAAGGGTGCGCCTGGAATACCAAACAGTACTGTAGGAATCATGCTGGTTGCTTTTTGTGCATTGTTAGCACCTTCTGGTCCTATAACACCTTTGATATTTCCATTACCAAACTTGTCTTTAGGATGACTTGCAACTGTCGAACTGTATGCCATCCAATCTGCAACTGCGCCGCCTAATCCGGGCAATAAGCCGACAAATGCGCCAATGATTCCTCCACGCAATGCATCACGTTTATTATTCCAGACAGCAAGTATTCCTTCTTTAGTTTGTGTACCATTTGCAAATGCTGGATTGCTAGTATTTGTACGATATTTAAGACCGCTTAATAATTCTGGAATAGCAAACAATCCGGCAACTAACGGCATTAATTGTACGCCTGCGCCAAGATATTCCCAACCGCCGGTCCATCGGTCTACATTAGTTGTAGGATCAACTCCTATTAATCCTATAAACATACCAAAGCACAATGCAATTACACTTCTAACCCAAAACTTATTTGTTATAAATGTTACGCATACTAACGCTAACATTGTAAATGCCCATAATTCTGGAACACCAAATATCATTATTAGATCAGTATAATAAGGTAACAAGAAGAATGTAAGTGACCCCCATATTAATCCGTTCAATGTACTTGTAGTTACTGCGGCGCTAATAGCATATGTTGCTTTACCCTGTAGTGCTAATGGAAAGCCGTCTACCATAGTTGCCGCGGCTGAGTTTGCACCAGGTATTCCTAACAGTACACCTGTATAAGTATCACCTGTTGTGCTTGCGGCTACAACTGCCATAACAAATATAACTGCTAGATACGGATCTGGAAATAAAGTAATAAATGAAAATACAAATATTAAACCTGTAGTTGCTCCTGCACCTGGCAGAATACCAATTATTAATCCATAAAATGTTCCTGCGAGTAGTGCCAATATCGAAGCCAATATTTTCTCCTTGTATATAATTAATTATATCAGGAGAACATTTTTTTGAAAAAATGTGGAGAAAAATTATGAATACACGAATTTTTTCGCTAGTTATGAAAAATTTAGAAGAAACCTTTAATTTATCTAAGTACAAAGGTTTACAATTAAACAAGGATAGTATAGTAGACGACCTACCGTTTACTCCTGTGCGTAAAGAAAAGTTTGCACAAAACATCATGCACGAGTTAGATATTGAACATTTAGACTTAACTGGTACTATTGAACAATTTGTACAATCGTTAGATACCTTTTATATGAAAAGATTCTTTGGAGAAATTTGGAAACCTAATACTGACAATCATACTTACAGTGGTTGGAATATTGTGGAACGAATAAACAAACAGAATCCACGTAATGTATTAGACTTTGGATGCGGATATAATCAATTTAAACCACGTATTAAAAATCTAACAGGCATTGATCCATTTAACGATAACGCAGACTATATGGTAGATATTTTAGAGTTTAATGTAGATGAAAAATATGATCACATGATTGTGTTTGGCAGTTTAAATTTTGGTGACGAAAATGATATCCGTATAAGATTTGATAAGTTATATAATTTATTAGACACTAACGGTAGAATGTACTTTAGAGTTAATCCGGGAATACTATGGCCAAAAGGACCATATGTAGATATATTCCCATGGACCTTCGAATTCGCTTACAAACTTGCTAAAGAATATAATTGTAATTTAGAACAGTACAAAAAAGATAATACAAGAATATATTTTGAATTATTAAAGATGTGACACGGCTTTAGCAAACTCTACTGTTTTGATAAAAGCTGTTTCGTTAAATTTAAGATCAAACTTGTTACATAATGTTAAGAAAAATTCTTTATCGTATAATTGAGAAACTTCTTTAATAATAAAATCTTTATCATCTGCCTTTTGTTTGTAACCGTTTATCTGCATAGTAAGGTCGTTAATTAAACATTCTTTAAATGTTATTCCGTGTTCGTTTGCTTTATCAGTATATAAATCTTTAAAAAGATAATTTCTATTTTTTGGATCTACATAATAATGACATGTACTATTCATCCACCTAGTATATAATAGTTCTATATCTTCAGGAATGATTACAAAATGTTTTGCCGGATTAAAAAAATTCTTTACTCTATCTAAATCTGAGTGCAGTGTATATACAAAATTGTTAGGATAAAGATGTTGTTTCCATTTTTTAATTTCGTCTTGTGAATATTCTCTACCTTGCTTTTCGGCCATATCTAACACAGGAGGAATAGTTTTGTCACATACTCCTTTACCTAAAGCACCTTTAAATCTTTTATTGAAATGTAATCTTGAAAAATTAGAATCGTGCATAATATCAAACGGTTCCCAAGGATTGATTCCGTTTTGTATATGATCATACCAACTGACATTATTACAACTAGAAATAATTCTTCCTGCAATATGTCCACCAGATCCCATAGGAAAATTAACTGTAATTGAATTATTATACATCAAGTCTTCCTAAATAATATAATCCTTTATTCTTATATGTTACAAGATCGCCTGTTGCAAACCAATCGTCATATATACACATTGGACTTTTTACATATAATTGATTTTCTTTAACTTTATAATTGCACCAAAATGTATTGCCCAAAATATTATCTTCTGCTGTGTCTCCAGGCTTGTACAACTTATTAATTACACATGGTCCAATTTCACTCATACCCCAATTTGCTAAAACTGTAGCACCTTGATCTATAAATGCTTGTATGTGATGTTTAGGAATTGGATCACTGCCCATTGCAACAAATTTACCCGTCAAATCAGCTGTTTTAAAGCCCTTAGTGCTTAGTAGTGCTTCGCACATAGCAGGAGCAATAAACGTGTGTGTATGACGCTTAAAACGCTTTAAAAAGGTATATGCGTTGAACTTTTCAATAGTTATATCACACCCTAATGTATATGCTGGCAAACTTTGAAGTAATAACCCACCTGCATGAGTCATTCTAGTAACTGTGTATACACTACTATTTTTGGTTAGTTTTTGAGCAGTAATTGCAGTATTAATGCAGTGTTTTAGATTTTCAGGATCTCTATAAATTTGCTTAGGTGTACCTGTAGTACCACTAGAACTTATATTACATCCTTGTTTTAAGATAGTGTCAAAGTTCAGTTCCATACTGTGTTTTCTTATCCTCGTACTTTTGTATTAATAGATCAGTAACCGAACCTGTGATAGTCGTTGGTGTCACACCTCCACTTGAACTTGTAATAAAAACTTCGTCTGCTGATAAAAACATTTGTTGTGTAATTGGCATACGCTTAAAAGTAATATTGTTTTCTTTAGCAATATCTTCTACAACACTCATAGTAATACCTTTAAGAACATTCTTATCTGATGTTTTAATTACTCCGTCTTTAACAATTCCAACATTAAACCCTGGACCTTCTGTAACAAATCCGTCTACATCAACTAATACTGTAGTATCAAAGCCGGCAGGAGTTTTACGTTGACTAAGTGTTAAATCTATCCAAGCCATGTTTTTATATTCTTGTCCATAGTAATCATCGTTAACTCTATTTGTATTTTTGTCCAAATACAGTTTTACCATCGGTGTACTTGCTATAGGATAACTTGGTTTAATATACATTGCAAAATTTACAGGACAGTTTTCTAAGTCTCTAGGATTACCACTAGGCGGAAATCCTCTCCAGATTATAAACCATACAAATGCATTATCAATTGGATTACGCTTTGCTAATTCTTTAATAATCTCTAGAGGATCGACGTCTGGAATAGTTAGTCCGTAGCGTTCTGCACTATTACGGAATCTTTGCAAGTGTCTTTCATAACAAAATGCTTTGCCGTTGTATACTGGCATAACATCATATGTAGCATCACAATGAATGAAACCAAAGTCAAGTATACTTGGTCCAATCTCTCCTAACGGTTTGTATTCACCGTTTTTATATGCTAATAAGTCTAATACGTTAGTCATCAAAATGTACCTTCTTTAATTGAGGATCATCAGGCAATTTTTCTTTGAGGACTTTTAAACGATTAATTCTCCATTCAAGGAGTTTAAAATCTAATACCCAAGGAAAAATAGCGTGAATCAAACTTCCTATAGTTACTGCTAATAAAAAGAAAAATTCGTTCATTGCTAAACGAAAGTGCCACCAATAGCCCGCATCAGGCTTACCGGCTTTATTCTTTGCTTCGTCTAAGTGTTTAGGATTGTACCACATAGTCTCCTTTCAGCAAACTTCTACGTCTAGTGTATTCATTAATATTTAATTTCCAGACAGTTTGCTCAGTGTAATATAACATCATTTCACTATGTTTGTCAAGTATTTTCTGTTTTGCCAATAATCCCATCAACTTGTGATTACGAGCGGCTTTACCATTAGAATGTTCATGATGTATGTTTGTGCTAATATATAGTTGATCAGTAGGGCACCATTCTATAAAACGAGGAATCATTTCACGTTGTGTAATACTGTTCCAATCTCCTTTACCTAGTCCCCGAAAGGTATCAGTTTGAGGTAACTCACAGCCTCTAAACATAATGCGCCATGCTGTATCACCAACTTCAGGCAAAGGATGACATCCTGCTACTGCCACTATTTCACTATCTTTAATTGCGCAAAAAAATTCACCGTGTTCTTTGCACCAATCAAACTTCATTGCTTTTAAACTTGAATTATTTTCGTAGCCTAGTTGCTTTGCTTTAGAGCAAAATATTTCTAACTTAGGTATGTGTTCATCAGTAATTGTTGTAACAATCATAGGTAACTCAAATTATCTGAAATAATATTTACAGTTTCTTCATTAAGGTCTACATTTACAACTATCATATATGAAGGTTTAAAACTAGTATTAAATAGGTAATGTGTTTTAAGAGTATCTACAAAGTACACACATCCATTATCCCAATGCTCAATCTTACCATCAATTATAAAACTAAAATTTGGTGGGTTAACATTGCGTAACGGAATTAGTAATCTAAAACTATCTATTTTTGTAGTCTTATTATCTCTATGAGGAGGAAAATATCCGCCGGGGTCGAGTTTTAAAATATGAGTTCTAAAAATATGTTGCTTTAGTGGTGCTAGACATGCTTGTAATTCAGGAGATTTATTATACACATCTGTGTACGTTTTAAAATCTCTTTCACTATAGTCTGTATTATTATCTTTATTGTATTCAATTAAACTATCTAGATCAGGAATACCAGAGACGCCTCCATCAAGACTTGTAATACTTAATCCGTACCTATTAACAGACTTCCTTGGGTTGTAAGGTACATACTCAAAGTCTTGTTCAGTAAGGTTAAGGAACTTATTAACATCATTTAGAACAAGATTTAATTTAAACACTGTTCCGTATGCTGTTAAATGGTTGTAGAGGTTAATCACTTTCGCTAATCCATTCGATATCTTTTAGTAAATATATGTGTATTTAATAAGAAAAAAAGGATACACATTACAATATGGCATATGTATACAGAAGCAAAGGTTCATATCCTCCTAAGAATCAAAAAATAATAGAACATACGTATAAAGCTAAAAGCGGATTAGATGCTATAGTGCCTATCAATCCCGAATGGGAGAACATGGGAGTTCAAATAAGTGGAGGTATGGATAGTGCCTTGTTACTCTATCTAGTAGCAAAGACAGTAAAAGATAATAATTATACTATCAACGTAAGACCTATACATTTTGATATCCCTACTAAGTTACCTGTACAACCTCTTGCTATTATAAAAAAAGTAGAAGAATTATTAGACTTTAAATTTGGAGATATTATAGAATACGCTATTCCTTTAGAACAGTGTACAAAAGAAGCAACTATGTCAGGGGTTGGCAAGAAAGAATTTATTATACTTAAAATTAGAGAAATGTTAATGTCTAAAGTTGTTAATTTTGAAGTTAACGGAAATACAAAAAATCCACCTGTTGAGTTTAGAAAACATTTTCCAAATGATGAATTTAGACAAAAGAATAGAGACCGAACACTTGACATTTACACAGGACCATATAATGCTTCACCGCTTTCTCACTTAGATAAAGCAGATGTTGTAAGCCTGTATAAAAAATATAATCTAATCGACGAATTAATGACGTTAACATGTTCATGTGATAACTGGAGAGATCAAATTATTGCGAAAAAATTAGATATCCCTTGTGGTCAATGTTGGTGGTGCTACGAACGAGCATACGGACTTAGTCAAAATAATATTCAAGATCCTACACCTGTAAAGAAATTTGAAGATGAAAATTCCAAGTAAAACATTTTGCAGTATGGCATGGGATCATCAGTTTATTGATCCTACTGCACGAGTAAAACCATGTTGTAGGTTTGCTGAAAAGTTTAGACCAAAGGATCATAACCTAAACGATAAAACATTAAGTGAAATATTTTATGGTGACTGGATGGAAGAAATCCGTCGTAAGATGCTTGCTGGTGAACAAGTAGACGGGTGTGTACGTTGCTATCAAGAAGAAGAGTCTGGAAAAAAGAGCTTACGTGAACGCTATCTTGATAACGAAGCATTGCCAATTGATCAGTTAGTTGATATTGAAAATCCAAAAATAGGTTGGATCGAACTTGCTATTAGTAATGACTGTAATCTTGCATGTCGTATGTGCGATAGTAGATACAGTTGGAAATGGTTTAATGAAGAAAAGTTAATCTACGGAAAATCGTTTAATGAAGTAGAAAAAAGTAAAAGTGATATTACTAACATATATCCGTTTATTAATGATTTAGTTCATGTAAAATTTACAGGCGGCGAGCCATTGATGACTAAAGACCAATGGGTACTTGTAGATAAAATGCTTGCTGAAAGAGATTGCAGTGAAATATTTTTAAACTATAGTACTAACTGTACTATTATGCCAAAAGACAGCTGGATTGAAAAATGGAGTAAATTTAAAAAAGTAGAATTTGCTCTTAGTTTTGATAGTGCTAATCCATCAGAAAGTGAATACATTCGCTGGCCTGCTAAGTACGAAACTACAGAAGCAGTTACTAAACGTTTTTTAGAACTTAAAAAGAGTCACGGATTTGATGTACTATTGCGTAGTACTATTAGCATACTCAATGTGTGGAATATGCCTGAAAGTTTAGAATGGTGGTGGGAAAACGATCACGGATTTAAAGTTATGAATCCAACACACTTAACATATCCTGAGAAACTCTGTGTAACATCATTGCCTGAACATATCAAAAAACGTGTTACAGAAAAATTTAACAACTATCAAAAAACTTGTACTAACCCAAAAATTAATAAAAATTTAGATTATATTAAAAATTTTATGAATAGCAAGGATGATAGTTATTTACTTCCTAATCTTAAACGATATATAGAAATTACAGATAAGCATAGAGGACAAAACTTTTTTGAAAGTTATCCACAATTTTCAGATATATTTGTAACTATTAAAGATTAAAAATAATGTGTTCGTTAATTGTGTGAGCGCCGCCTTCATTTTTTATGTCAGCAGGATTTTTACTACAAAATTTCTTACAAGCATAGAAGCAATCTGATTTATTCCAACTATTTTCTAATTTAGTTAATGCTTTACTTTCCCTTAAATCCTGTATGGATTTATTTTGTGTATGCAAGTCTTTTAGATCTTCTCCGAGAAATTCTTTTAGATCATCAACATAAGGTTGATTAGCTATCCAACAGCATGGATAATAATAACCATCACTATCAATATATTCTGCGGCTTTATTAATCTTACATCGTGGATAGATCATTTTTTATATTTTCTTCAAGTTGATTAATTGTTATTGTAGGATTAAATTTATCACTATTGCGATTACTTTGTACTATCATAAACTGATCAAAATTTAATTGTTTAGCTATTACTAATGCTTGTGTAATAGTATTTTGATTATATTTAAAAAGTATATGTTTCCATATTAACTTAGTTGAACTATTATTTTTTCTAAATGCTTCTATACCCTTTACAATTAAATCCCACTTAGAATTTACTCGGTACATGTGATTATTACTTTCAATACCATCAATACTAAAATTAATTTCGTCGTTGGCATCAAACACTTTTGCTAATTTACTCCACCAATCTTTACTTCTATAACTTCCGTTAGTATGTAAAATTAATTTAGCAGTGTTGTTCTTTTCTTTAATCTTACGTATTAATCCGATAAAATCTTTATGATATATTGGATCGCCGTGGTTTCCACAAATAATAATTTCGTCAAACGTAGATGTTAAATCACTATAGTGCTCAATATCACAATCTGTATTTTGTATTTTATCTGAATATATTGTTCTTGGACACAAAGGACATTGTAATGGACATCTTGAAGTTGGTTCAATATGAATTATTCCGGGCACACTACTTTCCTTTTTGGTATTTTTGAATCTGCACTTGAGACACAGGAGTTTGTAATGCAGGGCATAGGGGTATCAAAGAGTTTAAATCCTGTTTCAATATTTCCAAGCGGCACATCGTGACAGGAATAGGATCGCTTAACGGAACCGTCGGGCTCTCTAATAATGATTCCTTGGTATCCGGCATTGCAATTCCAACCTTTAAAGTTATTAAAATTAAAAGCATTAAAACGCTCAGCTTGATCCATGTACCATTTTTTTCCATTTTTATCCTCAAATTCTACTTGCATATGCCAAGGTACACTAGCGTCGTTGGTGCCATTTATTCCTTTAGGTATTTCGAATGACGGTTTAGGCCTGCCGTCCCATTTTCGTTTACTTTCTGTGTATGCCCTTTGCGGCATTCCGTTGTAGAGTTTTTTAAGTTGTTCTTCTGTATATCCATCAACCACTCTTGAGGCAGTTGGATCGGACTGAGGCTTAAGAGTGACATTGATACCTTGCTCGTGGAAGAACAGAGCGTTTTCCCAATCTCTTTCAAACCATTCAGGAACCATAACTTGATTAATTGTAATTTGTACATCGTTTTCTTGACACAGGATTAATTTGTCTGCGAACTCCTGCATCTTCTCCTTTGTGTTTACATGTTCTGTATGCAGACTTGCTGTAATACTTGCCCTATGAAAGGGCTTTGCATAATCAACATAAGTTTCAAACCACTTCATATTTCTACTACAATTTGAAGTCATGTGTATACTTGTATAGTTTGTGTTTTCTACATCTTCTGCAAGATGTTTGAGAATGTCCAAGTATCCAGGATGGAAAGTAGGCTCTCCTCCCGACAAGGAGAAGTGGAAGCTGTTAAAACCATTATCTCTTGCTTGTCTTTTTATTTCGTCCACTGTTCGTAGACATAATACAGTTGGTCTATGATCTTTTCTGTCACTGCGAGCGTACGGCCAGCAGTAAGAGCATTTATAATTACAAAAACGGCCGAGCAACCAACTAACAGTAAAAAGATCCCTATAGAGTAGAGTTCTTTGCCCCACAGAGACAATATCCTCAAGAGGAATTTTAGTAAAATCATAATTGCTCCATTTTAGGTCTTCAGTCATAATACTATACTAACACACTTATTGATCTTTGTCAACCTTCCATTCAATCATATCTTTAATTAAATGATAATGTTCCCAGTCTTTAATCTTAGGAACTTTTAAATCTAAATTATCTGTACATCTCCACTTAGGACATCTAATAGGTTCTAAAGGAAGATCAATTGAGTCTTTATCATAAATGTTTCCTCTCTTTCCTCCAACGTGACAACTGCCAATATAAATGTCTCCCGGAGGAGTTACTTTTAAATGTTTTACACCTGCCCAACATAGCCAGCCTTCATAATTATTTTTCTTGTCAAAATTAAGTTCGTTGTAATGAAAGTCAATATCTTTGTATTGTTTTTCTTCATCTTGGAACCAAAACTTTAATTTACGTTTATCTGGAGTAACAGTGCTTTCATAAATTCTCTTAATTTTATCTTCTTCGCCTTCTTTATAAAATTTCTTTTCTCTAGTTTCAATTACCTTAATTTCTACTTCGTCGTCCGTAGACAATAGTATTTTAGGATCCATTGTATCATTATTTTTTTCAAAGTCTAGTTTTGTTCTAGGTAATAGTTCATTACTATTGCCGCCTGGTGGACGTATATATCTATGTTCAATATTAGTAATGCCATGATTCCTAAATGCAGTTTCCATTTTTTCAATATTATTAAACTGCTCAGGATAAACCATAAATCTTAATATTAAATTTTTTCGAGTATAACCGTTTTTAAAGTCTTTATGATTAAGTCCTTTTTCTTCTTGTTCTTTATTCCATGCCACACGCCAATCATCCAGTTCAATAAACTTTTCAATAAATTCATCAACCTTATCTGCCATGTGTTCAAAATGAAAACTAACTGTAATACTGTCTAGATATCGGAATAGCTCTTTTAAATATTTTGCAGTTCTACTTCCATTAGTAGTAATACTAATAAATCTTGCACCTTTTTCTTCTTTAATGTACTTACACAACTCCATAAACTTTGGATTCACAGTAGGCTCTCCACCTGTCAAACTCCAAAATACATTAGTGCCATGTTCTTCATAAACTACATCAACAAGACGCTTCATGTTTTCTAACGGAACGTGTGGACTATGATTATCGTGCAAATAATCTACACAATAACTGCAATCATAATTACATCTTTTTCCAATATACCAATCGACACTAAATGCGCCAGTTGGATTAAATTTAAAATAACTTGCTACTGGTTCCATTATAGTTTATCCTTTATAAACTTATCTCTTTTGTTTTCTTTACATACTTGCTCACATCTTGGAATTTTATTGTCTGACGTCCAACTGTTTTTAATATCAGTCCAAACTTTTCCGTTAATTGCTTGCTCTAAGCTAACATTTTTTAAATTAATATCTGTTAGATAATCTTGTTGTTCTAGTATGTCTTCAAATCTATCCTTTGGAATAGAAGATACAGAATATTCTAACATCTTTGCATTTAAATGACAGCATGGAATTACATTTCCCATATGATTTACAAAAATACGTTTTTGATTACCGTACTTGCAACTGATACAATTAGACTCTTCTACTTCAACTTTTTTATGTTTTACTCCGCCAGTATCTTTTCTATGACTAATGATCGTTTTAAATTCTTTAAAGCCTTCATTTGTTGCCATTTGTTTTGCAACTTCTAGTTGGTGTTCATTGTGTTCAAATACAATAAACTGCCAATTGGCTTTGCCGCCTGCTCCAATAAATGCTCTATAATTTTGCTGTACTTTTTTAAAATTAGAGCCTTCTCTATAAACTTCACTTAGTTCGTCGCTACCATCAATGCCCCATGTTACCTTATGGCTCGGCGGCATAATCTTTGCTAGTTTTTCCCACCATTGTGTCGTACGCAAACTACCATTGGTTGCAACATTAATATGACATCCCCATTCTGCAAAGTGTTCTACTATTTCATGAAACTGAGGATGACTGCAAGGTTCGTCCACACTGCCACAAAAATTGATAATCTTAATATTAGGAAACATTTCCTTTTGAAATCTTTGCTTAATAACTTCAAGATCTAAATAAGTTTTATTTAAAATTTGATCTGCATGTTTAGATATCACTCTAAAACAACCTTTGCACTTAATATTACAAAAGCTAGTAAGTTCAATATCAATCCATTCTAGTGTATCAGTTGTCCACATTATTCAAAGCACCACGGTAAGGTTGTTTTACTATCAGTTCCTCTTGCATTATCAAGTTCCAATAGATAGTTTTGCATTTTAATATTCTTTTCGTTGTCAAATTTATAATCTTTTAAAAATTCTTTTAATAAATCTATCGACGTTGTATCTTTAACTCTTTCAACTACTGATGGTTTTAAACTATTAATACTTAAATGAGAAGGCGTATTAAGTTTATGTATTTCCCATCGACCCCAATTTGATACTTTGTTGACTGTTTTATCTACATTTGGAAGATTCATTGCTTGAACTGTTATATTAAAATAAAAATCTTTAGTAATACTAGTTAGCTCTTTAACATTCTTAACAAAAGTTTCGTGCTTTGTAGGATACCTAATGATTTCATTAACTGTTCCCCATCCGTCTATACTAATTCCAAAGTTTAGTTTTTTAAAGCGTTTTAATATCTTTAATAACTTTGGTGTATTACTCACTGCATTAGTTTGAACTACAATCACTGTATTGTTACAATTCCAAGGGTGTTCTGATAATTTAGTAAGAAATGTTTGAACTGCTTTCATATAGAAAGGTTCGCCGCCTGCAATATAGATTTCTTCAGCAACGTTGATACAATTATCATAAATCCAGTCCCAGTCTAGCCCTTCTCTATCATTTTGTTCTAAATAAACTTTTCCATTATACTTTTCAAAAATTTCTAAGTCTTCTCCCCACTTAGAGCTATTGTAAGGATTACACATTGCACATTTTAAATTACATGTGAATCCTGGTCTAAGGTCCCATCTTAAAAGTTTTCCAGGAGATCCTCTTAATAAACTTTTTTGCCTCTTACTTTGTAAGCCTATTATTTCTTTAGATATACAACTTTGGCATTCAGGACGTTTCCAATCATCCTTAAATCCTTGTTGTATATTTTTAATAATAGGATTATCAACTAGTTCTTGAATGTTTTTTACTGCATTATATTCTGTTTGCTTAAAAAGGCAACATGGCGAAATAAGATATCCGCTACTCCGTTTATCTACATAAATGCTGTTTAGTGATTCTAAACACTTATAATCAGACATCTAAGATTTCCACATTAAAATGATTCTGTAGTGTGTCTTTGTAACTGTCTTTAAATTTACTTTTAGGTGCACATAATCCACAACTACATGTTTGTTTAGGACAAACAATTGTTGGCATTTTATTCATTGATAACTTTTCTTTAAGATCTGCAATAATCTTTTTACCTTCACTTATTTTACCTATTGGACCTCTTGTACCATCAAATCGTGCTTGACATGTTTGATGATGGAATACCTGATCTGTCTGTTGTTCTAAATGTAGGAAAAACCAATTTACACTACAATGCCAACCTTTAAACTCTCGCATGTTAACAAAGGTACTTTTGCGACTTTCGCCGCCAGCACTACTTAGACACATCTCTCGCATACCACAACATGGTCTTCCGATACTACTTCCTAAAACTTTTGTTGCTTCATTTTTCTTTTCGCCTGCGGCACTTAATACTTTTGATACTTCTTCTTCATCATTTAGTTTAGCATTTTTATATTTCCAATAATTTTTAATGTAATCTAATTGATCTGGTGTGTACTCATGAGCAAAAGTTGCTTTACTGTCAGGTTCTTCTCCAATAACCCTTGGAACATATTTACAACCAAGTGTGTCTAACCATTTGCACAATTCTTTACATTCGTCAAATTGTTGAGCATGAAACATAACATTAACATTCATTCGAAAGTCTTTAGGATATTTTATTTCTGCTTCACGAAATTGTTTAATTCTATCCTTAACTTGCTGTCGTAATTTATCATCCGATTCAGTATGATAGCTAACTGTTACATGTTGTATATTTTCGATAACTGCTTCAGCCATTTTTTCACTCATAGCCCCGTTAGTAGTTAATCCTATATTGGCATCCCATTTATGAGAATACTTTTTATAATATTCGTCATTTAAATATTTTACAAAAGGAATAAAATTAGGATTTACTGTAGGTTCGCCGCCTGTAAAACTAATACTTGCTAATTTATTATTTCTATACTGCATATAGGTATCAATATATTCAAACAAAAAGTCAGTATTAGATTTAAGATCGTCTAATGATGCGTGAGGACTAAAATTGTCATGCCTATGAGCAGGGCAATAACTACAATCATAATTGCAACGTCGGCCTAAATCCCAAGTAATTTGGAAAATATTTCCTGATAATAAATCTATAGTGTCAAAACTCATACTAATTCTTTCTCAGTTAATTTTTTAAAAAGCCATTGTGCTTCCCATTTATTACCATCATCTCCAAAATGTCTTCCATCGTCTTTGATATATTTTTGATATTTTTCTTTTCCTAAAATTTTTCTAATGCAAGGAACCTTGGTTCCTTCATGATGTGAGTATACAAAATCAAAATTATTTTCTGCATAACCTAAGCTAACAGTATATTCAAAGTCTAATTGCTTCCATTCTAAGTTAAGAAAATAATAATTTGCTAATTGGTCAGGAGTTTCTTGGCGAAGATTATGTACCTTAAACTTTTTTCTAGGCACGTGTTGGTAATGATAATTTGATGTTATTTCTTTAGGAGATTCAAAATAATGATCTTCTAGTACTTTCCACGATGTTAATCTGCCCGGAGTAGTACACTTTAAAATATACACATCATCTAAAGTATTGTAAAATTGTTTAACTTTTGATGAAAGATATAGATGATAATTTATACTTGTACCAGATACACCCCAATTATAAATTTTTAAATTAGGTGCAAGTAACGACAGATATTCAGGAAAATTAGATCTGCCAGTCAAACATTCAGTTTCTCTAATTTGTCCTTCAACAAAACTGCAACCAAAAATGTGTATACGTTTAGACATCTTTAAATATGTCCTTCATTTCTGGAAAAGTTTCATCGAATGAAATTCCACGCTGTTTATCACACAGTCCTAAGAATTCTTTCATTTCAGGTAGACGTTGACTCCAGTCTTCGCTTTCCATAAATTGTAACATACCGTCAAGACGTTTAATACCATATTCTGCTTCTCGCCACTGGTCATATGTAACTTTACCTTTATGCCAACTAGGAATACATAATTCCCAATTAGCTTCTAACCACGGATAAAATTCTTCATATTTTTTACGGCACTGTTCTTTAAACCATTTAGGCAAAGATCTAACGTTAAGATGTGCCGGCCAATATACAAAATGAAAGTTTACTGTACCCGCTCCAAATGGATACATGTTAATCTTTTTAAATCCTTCTTGTAATTTCCATTTGATAAAATCAGGAAGATAATAAATGTTTAATGCTTGTACTGCACAAGCAATTGTAACTTCAACATTATCTGTAGTTTCTTTATCTAAAATATGAAACACTTCTTTTGTTCTATCCCATTTACTAGGATAACGAATGTATTCATTCATTTGCTCAATGCTGTCTACGCTGTAATGGAATCTAACAAGTTTAAAATGACTCCATAATTCAAATAAATCGTCACGCCATTCAACACCATTTGAATTATAACGTAGTTCTAATTCTGGTGCAAGTCCTTGGCGTATTGCTTCCTCAAGTATTTCGTAGTGTTCTTCGATAATAAGACTTTCGCCGCCGGCAAAATAAATTTGCTTCATGTGTTTCATCTGTTCATAGAACTGTTCCCAAAATACAGGATTTTGCTTATGCCAGTTATAACTACTACCATTGGTACTACCTTTGTTATCCCATTGCATAATCTCTTTAAGTGATTCATTTTTAACTTCTGGAAAAATTGCTTTGTAATCTTTAATCCAACCCGAACTATCATGCGGACTACACATAACACATGCTAACTGACACTTGGTTCCAAAACGCAAATCAATGTATGCCAATTGCGGAGGAACACTACCATCCGGTTGTGTTTCTTGTAAAATTTGATCTAGATCAACACGCTGACTCCAATATGCTGTTTCCCATTGACGCTTACTTCTATGTCCATTTTCTTCTTCTCGGAAACATTTCATACAGCTAGGAGGCTTTTCACCTGCAAGCATTTGTTTACGTACATTCTTCATATACGTACTATTCCATGCTGTATTAAGGTCAGTAACATTTAAATTATTAGGACGACCTTCTTCATCTTTAAGTATACCTACTTGTCCGCCATATTCTTTATCATTCGTTGGACCAACGCTACTTGCATTTGCTGTACAACATACACGCATACTGCCGTCGGGTCTTGTGCTTAGATGCACCCATGGTAATAAACAAAATGTTTCTGATGGATACTTAGGTTTTTCTGTCATTTTAATGCCTCAAATCGTTGCGTTGCAACTTTGTTTTGTTTACAGTTTTCTATACACTTTGGAAAAATACCGTTTTTAATTCCTGTATATAAATTAGTATACCATTCACTATCAAAAATATCCTGTATACTATTATGTCCATTTAGTCTATGATGTTCAGTTCCGTGATCTTTACTGTAATGTTGCCATAGACCTCTAAATCCACTCTTAGTTCCCCACCAGCAACACGGAACAACATATCCATGATGTGTAACATATAGTCCTTGATCTTCTATTTTAGAACTAATACATCTTGGAATAACTGTTGGAACTTCTTGTTTTTTCTCAACTTTAGGGTCACTTTTATGCTGAGAGTTTTTACCTAAGTCTGCTCTTGGGCTTCCGATAAATTTTACTCTACTAAATCCTTCTTTGGCTGCAATATCTTCTATAAGATGAGCTTGATGTTCGTTATGCGAAAAATATATGAATTGCCATACAGCGTCGCCGCCGGCAGCAATATAATTTCTAAAATTTCTTTGTACTTTTTGCCAATCAACATTTACTCTATAAATATGGTTAGTATCTTCTAATCCATCTAATCCCCAATTTACTCTAACACGACCATTTGACTCTTTTGAAATTTCTCCCAACGTTGTCCAAAACTCATCATTACGTGTTCCGCCGTTAGTAGCAATAGAAATCTTAGGTTTGCTAGTAAACAATTCATCATTAGATAAAATCCATTTAACAATTTCAATTAAATCAGGATTAGTAGTTGCTTCGTCGTAGTTACCACACATATGGATTAGGCGCAAATCAGTCCATTTATCTTTAGATACCCAACTTTTAAATTGTTCTAAACTTACATACATACTATTCACATCAAAGTGATAATCCATATCAATAAGTTTATCATTAATAAATGCACGAGCACAGGCAGGACATGCCGCGTTGCAATAATTTGACATTTCAATTTGCAGTTTAGTTTGTCTTTCTACTGGTACTTGCCAACTCATTCTTGTTCCACCATAACATTTTGATAGGCTTTATTAAAGCCACAACTAGCAACACACCGTTTCATATGTTTATTGTGTGACGGATTCCAGCTTTCTTCTAAAACCTTAGTATACCAAGGATGTTTCATAACTTCTTCAATGCTATGTTTTTTTAAACTATTCCATCCTGTAGAATATTCAGATAATTTTTCTAAAATGTTTTCTTTGTTCTTAAACGCACTATCCCACAAAAAACAACAAGGCCACATCTCTTGGTTTGCATTAATAAAAATTTCGCCTTCATGAACATACTTACAAACAATAGATTTTACAACTTCTTCATCTACTTGATTAGTTTGAATTTTATTCATCAACTCTAATACTTCGTCTTTACGTGCATGTTCTTTGCTACCAGTAGTAGTAATAGTTTTTACTTCTTTAGTAACGTTTCCGCGGCCTTCTTTTTTTGCAATTTGGGCAGTCCATTGATTTAAGCTATTACGCATGCCTGTTCTAATTACAAATTTTAGTCCCAAACTTTTAGCATGTGCTTTAGCAACTTCAATTTCGTGTTCGTTATGATCAAATACAATAAAAACCCACTTAGATCTTGTATCATCACCTTTATAAGAATTTTCTGCGAACGCTTCGATATTACGTTTTACTATATCAAACTTTGTGTTTACACGATAAATGTGATTAGTTTCTCGATGTCCGTCAATACAGAACATCATAATTAAGTCTCTTCCGTATTGTTTGCTTAGTTCACCTAGTCTATACCAACTTGCTTTAGGTGCAACGCCGCCATTAGTACTAATTGTAACATATGCGCCGCCTTCTAATAAGTATTCTACAATTTCAACAAACTGTGGGTGAATTGCAGGATCTCCTAGTACGCCGCATAGCCTAATATCTTTATCTTTTAAATGTGCCTCGTCTGGTAATATTCTTTTTAAGTCATCAAGTGAAAAACTTGTTACTTCTAAGATGTCTCGGTTAAGTGTTCTTGCACAACCTGGGCATGCGGCATTACAATCACTTGTAATTTCCAGTTCGATTTTGTGTATGTCATTTATGTTTATCATTATATATGTACTTATTTAAACTGTTCAGTGAAAGGATCAAACTCGGCGCCGCACTTTGTAGCACATACTTTTAGTTTGCCGGCATCACAACTAGGTTTATTCCAACTATCTTGTATTTCATTAAATATACCTGTAGCAAAAACTTTATCAAGACCATTACGTGCGTCTAGTGCATTTTTATCAGGAATAAAATCCCATATCTGTTCTACTTTAGGATCTTTGTGCCACCATTTATACATACGACCAGCAGTCCAGCAACAAGGCAATGCTAGTCCTTCTGCTGTAATAAAGAGGCTACCTTCTTTTTTAACTTTACATACGATAGGAGCCGCGTTAAAATAAGCATCCATACTGCCATATTTCTTGATAATGGCTTCTTGTTTTGTAAGAGCTTTGTTTTGGTATTGTGCGTCCGGCTTTTTGAGCTCTGCTGTATCTTTGCCTTTACGGTCTTTGGCCTGATGCTTTTCTTTTTTGTTTGTCTTTGCATCTACAAATCTTCCTGTTTTCTTTTTTATAAACTTCTCACATCCCCATGCATTAGCTAACTGTTCAGCTTCTTCGACTTGATGCTGATTGTGTTCAAATATAAGAAAGTCCCAACGTGCTCTACCGCCAGCATCGATAAACGCTCGCATGTTGCGTTCTACGTTGTCCCAATTTACCCCTTGTCTGTAAATATGATTCGTATCGCGAAGACCATCGACACTAAAAATAACAGCCCCCATTCTTCCAAAGACATAGGCCAATTCATTCCACCATTCAACATTTTTTGCTCCTGCATTTGTATTCATGCTTAACCACATCGTTGGGTTATGTTCACGAAAGTATTTGAATATTTCTAATGTGTCACGAGCAACAATAGGATCACCTAAGTTACCACACATATACATAGTATTAAGCTGTGCAATAAACTCTGGGGAGAATATTTTTTTACAATCTTCTAATGTAAGTTCATCTAGATTAATATGAGGATTAATTCCTTCGCCATTCATATTACGGTCACACATAGGACAACTGGCTTGACAGTTTTGTGTAACTTCTAAATGAATTGATCGTATGTCGCTATAATTATACATCTATTACCAACTTTATATCTTTACCCGGTCCAACTTTACTAGGCAAGTCACCGTATTGATCTACATACCACTTAATAACTGCACGATACCAGTTTTGACTATCGTGGTGTGCTTGTTTATTAAACTGCCAAATATTGTTGTTAGTTGCTTGCATTGTACTTAATGCTCTAGCACTTTCAGTTTGCAGTTGTCTAAGTGATAAATTACTTGTATCCAATGCGCATATACCTCGTATATTTTTCAAGATCTAATTCTCCTTCATACAATAATGTTGTCATAGGAGCCATTCTAGCAAAATCGTGCATGCTAGTAGTACAGTTAACGTGTTCTTCAACTTCATAGAAATCGTTACTTTGTAATACAACTAATCTTCCTGCTGGAATTAAATCATACCACTCACTAAAATTTTTAATGTGTTCACAACTTGTATTAATAATAGTATTAGGAATATCTCCTAAATCAACGGTTGTTCCATTAGCACGTAATACTGTGTATATTGCATTTTCGTAATTTATCTCTTTAATATCTTTAGTACATGATTTAAATTTCCAGCCGTCTAGCACCCAGTTTTTATTAAATGCTTCTGCTACTTCTCTGCAAGTATCATCGATGTCAAAACTTCTAAATTTTTCAATTTTTAAATTGTTTTCAAACATCATAGTAGCAAGTGTAGCATACCAACCAGCACATAAAAATACAACACCTAGATCAAGATTTAATTTTTTTAGTTCTGATACTAGCCACTGTTTACTTTTTATCTGACCTCGACTAATACAGTCTGGATCAAAGTTTTCGTTTTTTTGTAATTTACGGATCCCTTCAATAAAAGGTGTATCTTTCATCTGTTTAATTGCACGAAATAAACTCCATACGTTATCCTGTAACAATGCTTTACGTAAATCATCTTTATTGTCATCTGTAACAATTCTAAAAATACTATTAAGATCTTTGTCAATATATGCTCTACGTAGATCTGATAGTTTGCTACTAGTGGGATATAATAGTTCTAATCTATCTAAAATTTCATGAGTTTGCATCAAATTGCTCCTTTAACCAATCAAAGTCGTTTATTAATTTAATATCATTGCTGTTAGAAAGGCCAAACTGCATACCAGCCCTAGCACCTCCCAACGCATACTCACCAAACTCTCTATCGTGTCCCAAGGTTGTCCAAGTTTTGAGTCTTTCATTTGTTTCATCCTCATGTTGTCTATCAATTGTTTTACTTGCTAATTTAGCACATTCTCTAAAAGCACTTTTCCATGTGTTAAACGGATCTGTATTAAATGCTGTAATATTAGATATCTCATTAATTACTTTAAATTTATCACTAATACTAGTTGTCATATCTGTTGTACTTGTATCCATTTGCTTAGTTAATTCAGTTGGAAATAACTTTACGCCGCCATACCCATAAATTAAATTATTAATAGGATTCATGCTTCTATAAACATGCACTGTATCAGATTCGGTTGTATAGTAATTAAAATCAAATTCATCAACAATTACTGCGTCGCCGTCTACAACAAAAAAGTAATTAGTAGTTGATAACTTAGCCGCTTCAATATGAGCATTGTGGATCCCTTTTACATTACTAACTCGCTTTACTCTGTCATCACCAAAGATTCCAACTGTATTAAATCTACTATATAAATCGTCAAAATTTTGTTCTGCATTTGGTTCATGATAACTTATAAACACTATGTCGTACATTGTTTGCACTCCTTGTAAAAATTCTTTAATTCAGGAAATACAGTTAAGAAATCGGTGCCTCGGCGTTTGTCAAACTGAGTAATAAATTCATAAAACATAAATCTACGTTCTTTAGCAAGACTGCCAAACTCTTCTGGATTTTTAAATCGTTTATCTAAATCTTGCACAATTCTTTTTAAATCATTTGTTTCATGCTCGTCAAAATTTTCTTCCATAAACTTTATACAAGGAATTAAATATGTTTCAATCATGTCTTCAGTTGCAATCATTGCATCAAGAAATCCAGGATTTCTTACATATGGAATTGCAATTCTCACTCTGTTTTTAAAACTATTACGTAGTCTTAACACAATTCCAAGAAACGGTCTAAATGTAGGAAAACTTAAAATATTAAATGCTGACATAAAACTTAGTTTTCCGTTAGTATTTTTTAGATACAATAATACATTATCATAGAATTGTTGCCAATTCATTCCTGTTCTACTATACTCTGCTTGCGCTCCTTTACTTTCAGCACTTACATGTAAGGTAAATCCTTTAATACAATTATTATTTTCAAGATGCTGTATTTTTTTAATAAACTTATTCCATAGCTTTCCTGGGGGACATGCATTTGTATTAATAGAAAATTCTAACTGAGGTTGAGGATTATCTATTAAATGTTGCAATACTTTATCAGTATGTTTACTTAAAAGAGGTTCACCTCCTGTAATACGAAAAGTGTGCATATGTTTAACTGCTTCAGGAAACCATTTCCAAAATGCGTTAATATACGGGTTATCTTCTCTTTCAGGAATTTGCTTTTGATATTCATCTAGTTGATTGTAAAACCAATTGATCGTACTAAACTTATAATGACCGTGTTCTTTAATTTCTTCAGTCCATTTACTACTAAATGCTGGTCCACAATAACTACACTTAAAATTGCATACATTAGAAAAACTTACTTCAACATATCTAGGATAAAAATCATCATATGCGTTAGAATTTACAATTTTGTGATAATCTGGCCAACTCCAATAATTTCTACTTTTCCATATTCTATCACTATAATGATCCGTGTTATCTTCAATGCGCCAACAGTAATCACATTCACTAGGTCTTTCACCGCTTTTCATCTGTTGGCGTGTATTCTTTTTAAACATTGTATTATGTAGTAATTGCGGATTTTCTTCAACTTCGTTAATTGGAATTGTATGTGCCTTTACATGATGACAACTATGATTTAATCCTGATCCTAAGTGTATAGTAACCTGTGTCCATTTAGCCAAACAGAATCCGCATCCTACTTGATTTAACTTTTCTTTAACTTTTTTAGGATCTGTTAATTCCATTTTATTCCTTGTCTATAATAAACTGCTGGGCACTATTTCTACTAGGATTTTGATAAACTGTTTTAAAAAAAGCACTTTGTTCTTCAGTAAATGGCTGAATAGCAATTGGACATTCTAGTTCATTTACTAGGCGTGCGCCATGTATAAAAATTTCGTCATGTAATACTTCTAGTGGCAACGCATCTCGGCCGGCCCATAGATCGTTTAAATATTTAAAATCTCTTACATTTACATAATCCCAATCATCTAACATTGTAGCAACTAGACCTTCACGTGCTCCATAAATTGCCCAGTTTCCATTTGGAGTATCAGAACCAACCATTAACCAAATCCACAGTCTGTGTAAATTTTTCCAATGGCCAGAAAGGAAATTTTCTTTAGTAGGTTTAACACCTCGGTCTAATGCCATCTTTACACCTTCACGAAATCCAGCTCGCCATGCTTGATGTGGCGTGGCGTTATTATACACATCACTATAGCAACTGTTCTGTTGAATGTATTGCAAGTCCCAACAAAAATCTACTTGGGCAGACTTATTATCTGGATCGGCGTTTTCGTGTGTACGCATATTAAGCACATACTCTTTAGGCCAACATTTTAAACCGCCGTTGCCGTACATAAGTCCATTAATAGCATTTTTACCACACCAGCTAATAACACTATTTTCTAAATCTGTATGTTCGTCAAAGTCTAATACTTGATTAATAAAATCTGGACGAATTTTATTATCGCCATCAACTGTAATAAATCGATCCGTTTCACTTAATTCAGCACATGCTTTATGTGCGGCATCACTACCTTCTACGCCATGCACACGTTTAGCCCAAGGTGCCTTAGTAAGCAAGTCAGCATAATTTTCTTCTGCATTAGGTTCATCATAACTCAAATATATAATATCTTGTTCTGCAATCTTTAACTTCATTTCTTTTCCTCATACACGCATCTAGTTATTTTGCTATTTGAATAAATGCTGTATTCATCTGGTACGTTTAAATCTACATGTTGTGTGTCACTTAAATTGAACTTAACTGACTTATACAAAAAATGCGGATCTTCTTTTTTTGTTACACTAAACAGTATTTCTTCTTCTAACTTAGAGTCTACAAGACTCTGATTTGTACTAATATAACATAAATTATGTTGCTTGTCAACTGTAAATATTAGATCATGCAAACTATCATCAGATATATGCAATACTTTATTGAAAACAAATTTATCATTTATAGATATGTTCTTTTTTAACTTATAAGTTTTAGTTATAATGTCAAACAGAACTCTGTAATCTTCCATTTTATCTTCATAGGACTGTATTGGTGCTATTTCTCTTTCGGTAACTTCAATATATTCGTAGCCATCTTCAATGGAAGCCCCTACACTAAACAGTTCGCCTGTTTCTTTAACAAAACATGCATACTGTTTTCTATCCCAATTAGCATACATTGTATTTCTCCATAATTTGATTACAAAATTTATCTTCTGTATAATGAAATACACCTAACTGACTATAATTTCCTATTTTTAAGTTACATTCATCATCCATATAATACGGAATGTCATCTAACCAATTATCACTTGGATTACTCCAGTCTTGTACTTTTGATTTCATGTGAGTAAATGATAATAAGTTGCAAGAGTATTTTTCTAAATTAGTATTTAAAACTGCTATTGCATGATTGATATCCATACTACTTAACCTAGGCTTTAATTTCTTTAAGTAAATATTGTAAAATTCCTCATGATTTTTACAAACTAATTCTAGATGTTTATAATATTGTAATCCAATATCGTTCTTTTTAAAATAATGAAATGCACAATACACGTTTGGTAAGTTATTTTTTATAAATGCTTGTCTATAATAATTATCTTTAACTATAGTACCTTTATATGTTTGAACATTTGTAGTAAAGCATACGTCATATTTTTCTAAATAGGTCCAAACATGGTCTATATTAGATAAAAATATCATGTCAGTATCTAAAACAATAGTTTCTGTATAGGGAGTTACATGAAAGATTTTCCAACGATCTTCAGTACGATAAAAGTCGGTGCCAGATTGCCAAGGTATAGCAATTACATTATCAAATACATTACGATACTCATCTGGAAGTTTATCATTAGTAATAATAGAAACACTATTAATTTCTTGTGTTTTCTTAATACTCAATGCGCAAAGATATGCCTGTTTCACATAATCTTTGCCTGAAGCCATCATTACATATCCTTTAGACATTTATTAACTTATCCAAACTAAATTTATTCATTACGTGTACATTCATATTATTTGTTGATGCTAATGTATACTCGCCATGAATATTCTCCTTTTCAAGAAGAAATGTTAATTGTTCATCGTGTAGCTTATGTAAAATATCTCTATCTAGAGAATAATATAACTTTCCAGGCAACGATTTAGCCCAGTCTAAATCTTTAAATCCGTTCAGTATGTGTATTGCAATACTAAACGCATGATCATTTCTAAAGTTACGAGATCCTAGATCATAAACATATTGATAATGTTCCCAATTGTTTACTACATAATTTAATATAGTAAAGAATGTTTTAATTTCTGGCGTTTTTTTAAAATAAAATATTGAAGCCCAATAAAATGGAATACCCTTATCATTAATATAATCAAATTCTTTATGCTTGCGCCATGATGCTACATCAATACATTCTTTATAGATTTGAAATTCATGGATGCTATCAAATGCGTGTTTCAATGTATCATTACAAATAATAATATCAGTGTCTAATACTAAGGTCTGATTATAAGGAGTTAACTCATAACTGTTAGACCTACCAAAATTTTTAAAATATAAAGTTTTATAAGTTTCTTGGCCGTTTCGATATCGTTTAAAATTATTATCTGAGTCGCTGATAGTAATAACGTTATCAAATATTTTTCTATAACTGCTATTAATTGCATCTGGAGTTGAAGTTACAACCGTAGTGGGCAAGTTTAAATGCTTGCGAATTCGATTAGCAAGCAAAACTGCTTGCTTTACATAATCAATTTCACCATTATTATTTGCAAAGCATAATACACCTTTACTCATTAACTAAGCCTTCAACATTTCTTTTAGCTGTAAGGATTGTGTATTCAGAATAGTATCTATTAGATGCTGTAACATATTGCTGTTTTGCTAAATTAACAAACTGTTTTAGATCTTCGACTAATACTGGGGTGTCGTTATCATCTGTAATTACTGTTTTCTTAACATCGAGCATTAGTAGATTAGAAACAAAAGAAAATAACTCTTTTGAAACAGTGAATCTTCCGCCTAAGTGATACAGTACTAAGTCTTCTTGATATTTTTGTTGCAATAGTCGCTTTTGTGTACTAAGTGTCGCAGAAAAATTAGCAAACTCTAATGCTTTCTTTAGATCGTTATCCATAGTTATACTCCTAGTTAAGTATAAACTATTTAATCTTAGAGGTTGTCAGTTGTATTGAAAGTTGGCGCTGGAACGTTAACACTACTTGCGTTATTTGGTCTTCTTTGTTGTATTGTACTTGTTGTTGTAGCCGTTACTGCTTCGTCAAAGTTGGGATTAGGGCCTTTATCTTCATTGAATGTAACACGGAACGTTAGTACTGCACCATTTTTCTGTGCTTCAACTAAGTAATCATTGGCTCCGTACGCACTTGCTGTCTTGTTAAACACTGCTGTATAAGAGCCAGGTAAGTTTGAATATCCATAATTAGTGCCAGTTGAACCGTTGCTTGTTGTACTTCTGCCAAATACTACAGTTCCTACGCTAGTCATCAAATTTCTCCAGTCGTTGTTAATTGGAGTATTTCCTGAACCAATAGTACCACTTAGGTTAATAGTTCCGCCTGCGTTAAAAAATACACGCATATGTTCTGCACCACTAATTGTAGTTGTAGAACCGTCGCCGTTTGTTACAGCATAACCGGGGAACGTTACTGTAAATATGTGGTTAATATCAGTTGACCAACTTGCAGTTCTTTGACTTGATGTTCCTGCCTGCAATCCTGTTTGGTTTGCATTAACATTGAGTCTTGCGCCTTGACATGTAATACTCAAGGATTCGTACTGTACATATCCTTCTTTTGATATAGTATTGCTTTCCTCAACAGTATCGCCTACTGATGGTTGTGCAATTTCTGTAGGTACTGCACCAGTTTGGTGTAGTCTAATTCTATACATGTCATTGTAAAGTTTGACCATGTCGGCAGCTTGCACTGTTGCGCCTGAAGAAATTGTAGCACTTTCAACTGCTTGTCCGTATCCTTCGTCTCCGGAACCGAGCCCTAAGACTGCGGCAATTCTTGCTCGAATAATGTTGTACCTTGCCGCGGTAATTGTATCGCCTACTGCCATAATATGTTTCCTCTTCTATACTTATACTTTAAGTACGCACTCAACTAATTTTTCTGACTCTTCAGTGTTTGATTCCAATGCAATACCAACTAAATTTCCGCCATTGATTACTGTATTTGCTGTACCGTTGTCTCCAACATATACTGCCTGTCCTTTTTTAACTGAACCTGTTACTCTTACAGGAACACGACCTTTTAGTGCAATGTACTGTCCGTCTGCTTCTGAATTCATCATAAATGCAGGATCAGTCGATACAACACCAATTGCTATATCACCTACTTTTGTAGGTTCTACTTCGTGATCAGGATGATCGCAAACTGCTACTACTGTACCAAATGGTAATTCTTCGTTTGTTGAATATTTTTCTGCTAAGTCAGCATATCTAGCACTAGTTGAAATACCATTAAACACATTAGCAGATAAGTTACCTGAACTATCTCTAACTGCTACAGTATTATTTGTTGCGTTTACATCACCTGTTCTAAAGTTTGCACCAACTTGTAGGTTAGTTGCATTTGTAGCAAGACCGTTAAATGTAGTTGCGTACATGTTTCTAAACTTAAAGTTTGAAGTGCCAACGTCGTATGTTGTCGTAGATGTTGGAATTAGTCCAACAGCCGAAACATGGAATGGTTCAGTTGTTACGCCTCCAACAGATTTAACTCTAAACCTAATCTTTTGTCCAGTAGTATTCTCAATAACACCTTCGTCACCAGTTCCTGCTTGGTCAATATATACTGCTAAGTCGTTTGCCGCGCCGACTGTAAATCCAACATCGCCAAATCTAACAACACTAGTAAAATTTGCGTTACCTGAAAGTGCATATGCCGAAGCTAGTTGACCGTTTAATCGGTCTGAATCAGTTGCAGTTCCCCAAAATCTATGAGTACTTGATGTAACACCTGTTGATCCTGTGTTTCGTAAGGTAACACCTTGTCTAATTACATCAAAACCTGTAATTACATTCGAAGGATCTGTTTGGTCAATAGTAAATTCGGCATTACTAATAATAAATTGTACGCCGTCTTCGACTGTACCTTTAATAATAGTTCTATTTGTTAGGGTAGTATCTCTTACTTGCGAAGTAACCATAGCTGTTACTGTATCACCAATAGATTGTGGACCAATTAGGACAAATCCACCGTCGCTATTTTGTGCATACAGTTGGTTATTTGATGTATCCCACCAAAAATCACCAGTAGTTAATCCAACTGGTTGTGTGCCGGATACTTCAGCTCCGCCTGTTGTTCTAAATTTTGTGCCGTCATAAAACTTGAGCTTCTTTAAGCTACTATCAAACCAAATCTGACCGCTTAATGGGTTAGCAGGTGAATTGCCGCTAGAGAAGTTTTCAAGTAAATGTACAAAGTTTTCGTTTTGAATTTCACCATAACCGGCATAGTTTTTACCTACTAACTTAATAGTAGTACTTTGGTCAATGGTTCCGTCCTCGACAGTGGCTAACTGTTGTCCATTTGTTAAATTAATTATATATGCCATTTACTAATACCCCTAATTGTGTTATATGTATTTATACTAAAACGCCCGGAGTTAGGTCTTGCACATATGTCCATACTCCTCCTACTACTCTATACAGTTTTAACGAACGTTGTACGGTTGAACTAATCGAACCAGTAGCGTTATTAAATGTAGCACTGTTAATTACACTTACAGATCCGTTGTCATTACCGCTGATATCTAATGCTTGTACAATAGTTGTTGATTCATTAAACGCAGTGTCTAGTGCAGAACCTGTTAGCGTAGCTGTAGCACCTGTTGTAGTTGTGCAATGTATTCTTGCTTCTGTATTATCTTGTTTATTTCCTGATGGAACAATGTCATTTAAAATAATGCCAACATTAGTATTAAGTTGTGCGCCGGTTCCTAACCCTGTAACATCAAGAGTTAAAGGAATTACTTCTAAATTAATCTGACTGTCAACATAATTTTTTGTAGCAACATCTTGAGGAGCAACTGGATCTAATACATTTCTAATTTTTCTACTAGTAACAAAATTTAAATCACCAGCAAGTGTTGCATTTAATCCGTTGCCGCTTCCGTCAACAGCATTAGTAACAACAGAAATACCGCCTGGAAAACTAATATTGCCAATAGCTGCCGATGTCAGTGTACCTAACTGTGTAATACCACTTGCATTAGAGCCTGTAATAATATCAACCCCATTGAATTTAAGTGATCCTGATCCTGTAATATTAATGCTTGTATTTGATGTCCACGCATTAGTTACATTTCGCCATAAAAATTCTTTGTTGCCGTTTGCCGACTTAACAATAATACCAGATTCATCAACTTGTGCATCTGTTAATAATGTACTATCTCCTGCATCAGCAAGAGTAATACTTTTATCTTTAACAACAAGTTCTTCAGTTCCAATAGTAACAGTATCACCATCTACTATAAGACTTCCTGTAACTCTTAAATCGCCGCCAACATCTAATGTGTATGATGGATTATCATTATAAATTCCAACACGGCTATTCTGCGATTTAATACTTAGTGCATTTTGAATACCAGAACTATTACGCATTTGAATAGTATAATTTTGATTTGAAATTTCGTTTAGAGCAACAACGCCTTGACTAGTTACTTTTAAAACATGGTTCTCAGATAATCCTACTGTAAGTCCGCCGTTGTTTCTAACAATTAATGCACCAGTAGTTGTATCGTCACTATCACTTGCTAGGAACTGTCCGGCTCCTCGCTCTACTCCAGCATCATCAACTAGCTTTCTAGTATTGTTTGCTGTTCCAGCAAAAATAAAATCACTGTCAACAACGTTAAATCCTTTAACTACATCTCCAGTAAAACCTGGAATTGTATCTACATTCTGTGGAGTGAATCCAATTTTACTCCATAAGCCAACTAAAGAGCCGCCAACCCAATACTTAACAATAGTTCTACTTGTACCTGTACTATCAAGCACAGTAATAACTTGTGGGCCCGAGCGTCCTTGGAACGCATTATAAATAGGTCCTGCTAATTCTAAATCAGTGCCGTCAAAAAAGTAAAGTTGATTAGAATCGTTGTTAATCCAAAGATCACCTGCAACCATTACTGGCTGTGTAGGTTGCACAATTGGGCCTCCGCCAGTTGTCCAGTTAGTTCCAGTGTAAACTTTTAATCTTGATACTGATGAATCCCACCAAATTTGCCCTGATAAAGGATTAGCTGGTGCTGATGAACCTGAAAAGTTTTCTAGCAGTCTTATAAAGTTTTCGTTAAATGCTTCACCAAAACCCGAATATCCTTTTCCTACTAGTGTAATATCAGTAGTTGAAGCGTCAATTTGTCCATCTGCGAGATTAACTAATAATGCTCCGTTTGTTTTATTAATTTGATATGCCATTTATTAGCCCCCAACTCCTGTATAGATAATATATTTGACTGTTAAGAACGGGTTCATAACATTGTATGGCGTACCTAACTCAGTAACATCAAATGTCTCGTATTCTTCAAGTCCTGTATTTGCATTATAAGTAATATTTCTTCTATTTAGAACTCCGCCTGAACTTGTACGTGCTTGTCCTGCTCCTGAACCTGTTGGAGCATCATATGGAATAGTATCAGCATCTTGCTGTACACCACTATCGTCAAGTATTACATAGAATTGAGCACCTTTTGGTGATCTTAAATCGTGTTCGTGTTCTGGCAAGTTTTTAACGTCAATTGCTCTACTTTCAACACCCGAACCAAGACCAACTGTATCAGCGTTAACATCTGAAACTCTATTAGCACTTGTACCGCCCATATTGTCAGCACCTAGTGGGAATCTACCTCTTAGATCAGGTACACCAAAGAAACCTGATTGTACCTGGCTTTGGTCTTTAAACTGATATAAAATTGTGTTATACAATGTAAGATAATCTGAAATTCTATATTCTGTACCGTCACATAACAACCATCCTGGAGGAATATTAATACCTGCATAAGGTATAATAGTAGCAATAGGAATAACTGGAACACTACTTACAAGTGCTTGTTGACTAATTTTAAACACGCCGGTATTGTCGCCGGAGATTCTGTTAATAATAATTTCGTCATCATTATTTGGTACTGTTGTTAATTGTTTGTTAGCAATAAATGTGTTACTAATTGATGTTGTAAATGTCTTAGATGTTCCACCTACTTGTCCGTCAAAGGTAATTTGGTTTGAACTAACATCGCCGGAAATTTGGAAGGTTGTCGCACTGGTTAACTTGTTTGCGTTTGTAGCACCACCTGTTACTGTACCGGTAATGTTACCAATTAAGTTTCCTCTAAATTCAACAGCATTTACAGTTGCCCAACGTTTTTCGGAACTACCTAGTGAATATGTTTGTGTTGCATTAGGTAAAATTGATCCTGTTGTGCTATTACCGGCAACATTTAAGTCTGTTCCAACAAATAGTTTCTTAGCAATACCAACGCCGCCGCTAATCTTAACAGCGCCTGTTCCAATACTAGCACTGTCAGTAGTACCTTGCACAATTAAGTTTGCGCTTGTTTGAATTGAGCCTAATACGTCTAATGCTTCTGCTGGACTTAATGTGTTAATACCTACTTTTTCTGTAGAGTCAATTCTAATTACGTTTTTTTGCAATCCTAAGTTATTAACTTTAAAGTCAATTGGTGCTCCTGAGGTTAAGTTAGTAATAACGCCTGAAGTTCCTTGAACGTCGAATGTTACACTTGCAGTTTGTCCAACTTGTAGTCCTTTGTTGTTACTAATAATAATCTGTTGATCGGAAGTACTTGTTTTGTCACTTCTTAAAAATTTAGTAGCACTAACTATTTCACCGCTTACAATAAGATTTTCAGCTTTTTCACTTGTACCTAAATATTTGCTAATACCGCTACCACCAATATTTGCAGTTGAAAGATTAAGTCCTGGTTGAATAATTGTAAATCCTGCAATTGTACTCTTTGGCTGGAATGTTTTAGTACTGTAAATTGCTACAGGTTGTCCTGCTACTTCAATTTGCAAGATGGTATATAGTACTTCGTCTTTACCCGTTACTACTACTGGCTTTGCACCTGTTAGCAAACCGTCACTATATTCTGGTCCAACTAGTGTCCATCCTGAACCTGTAAAAATGTAAAGCTGATTGTTATCAGTATCTGACCATAAGTCGCCAGTTAATGCATTTGCAACATCTGGAGCAGTATTTCCTTTTTTCAAACCACTTGCATTAACCCATCCAGTACCATCATAAATTTTAAGGGTATCAATACCCACTGAAGTGTCGTACCATAGCTGTCCTTGAATTGGACTTCTTGGCTCGTTTGCATTTGCAAAGTTTTCTAGTAGTTTTAAAAAGTTTTCTGAAATAACAGAACCGTAGCTAGTTGTATTACGTCCTGGAAGATCTAAACTAGTTTGCTGATTAATTGTACTATCTTCAATTGAAATAGTACCTTTGTTGCTGTCTGAATAGTTAATTGTATATGCCATTATTCATTAAACCCCGATAAACTTTGTACACGCACAGTGTAATCGATTTGAATAAGTCTATTCAAACTTTTTTGTACTGGGTGGAAAATAACATGTGTTAATAGTCTACCTTGACCTGAAGGACTATAACTTACTAATCCTAATTCGTCAAATACATATAAACTATCTGCATTAGTAGCGTTGTCTACAGCATCTTGGCCACTTGGTTCACCATAGTCAAGTAAACAAGTTACAAGAATATCTGTATAATTTGTACCACTAACGTGTCTTGATTCAATTTTGTTACGAGCAGGGTCGGTGTTGTTTACACTTCTATCGTCAACTACTTTAATAAATGTTTGGTTATAAAGACTAGCATTAGTACCCGTACTGTTAGGTGTAAGGTATGTAATAATTCCAGTTGGGTCAATGCTTGTGCCTCCATTACCAAATGCCATTTGATATATAAAGCCTTGTCCTGCGTTAGCTAAACTTTCTGCAAGTGAGATACTCATGTTCTCGTAATGTATTGCATTACGTTTATCTACAATAACTTCGCCCGTTTCTGGATTAGAAATTTTAATGTGTCCTTGGAGCATAACTCCGTTTTCTTCTTTTATGTTATCCATCATACCTTTTTCCTATACTGTATTTATTTGGGTAGCTCCACCTTTTCTGCCTTAAAGAAACGTGCTACTAAAGTTTCCGAATCAAATAGTGTAATTCCTGGTGTTTCTGTCCAAAGAGTACCTTGACGTCTTACAATTTGAATTTTAATTCCTTCTGCTGGTGTATTTAACAGACTTACGAATGGTGTTGTACCGTCTACACTAAATTCTGCCGCTAATGTAACATCTGCTTCTGGACTATCTTGATTAAGTGTATAATCAAAACTCTGTATTGCATTCTTACGTAGTCTGCGGCCGCCTACAAATACTTCAAACTCGTTAATGCTTATTGGCGTAAATCCAAGTTCAAACACACTAGATGTACCGTCTGCTACAATTTCATCAACAATAGTTTTATCAGCATACGGTGCTGTTTGCATCTGATTTGCATTGTATACATCACTACCTATTAAGTGTTCTGTTGGAACTCCTGTACCTAATGTACCTCTTTGAATTTGTTTTAATGTATTGCCATCCTTGATTAGATATTCAATTCGTTCTCCGTTAACAAAAATAATTCCTGGAGTCTTGCTATTCTTATCCGGTGAACTTAATCCATTTGCATTATCTAATACAATTTGTTTATCAAATGTATATAACGGCTCTGCAAGTTTATAAGGTTGAACATCGCCTAGACGCTTATAGATGTTTCTATTAAGAATATCTTTAAACTGACTAAATCCAAACTTAGGTGTAATCTGTCCAACAGCACTAAACTGTATTATCTCAACAACATCGTTGTCTACAAAACTTTGTTTATATCTTAGATACTGTTTATCTGTAGTTAATGTATAATCAACACTAGGTGTTTGTAAAACTCCGTTTACTGTTAACCAAACATACTGCACTTCTACAGCAGGATATCTAAGTTTAATTAATCCATTTTTAATATGGTTAAATTGAATATAGTCTTCAGTACCAACAACCAATGTTTCTCTTGCAACAATATCGTAATTAATTCTTTCAAATCCCATACTATCGTGCTTGTTAAATGTATAAACTGTTAGTGTTTCTCCTATCTCAGGAGCAACTTTAAGCTGTAATGTTTTACCACTGTCAACCCAAGTATTTTGATTGTTGATTTGTTGGATGCTTCCGAACGCATAATCACCGTCAGTGACAATATATGCTTCTAAAATATCGCCGTCTTTGCCAATACCTGGTTCTAGGATAACGCTACTATTTGAAGGTCTAATATTATATTCAACTGCAATTGTTAATTCTTTGCCGTTTAAAACAAATAATACATCTGACGCATCAAAGCTACCAACTGGAGTTTGCCATATTTCTAAGAAATATTCTCTTTGTGCAGTAGTTACATCAAATTGCTGGTTATAACCAGGATTTAACAAACGGTTTCCTTGTTTGACAATAACATTATGACTATTCGGAATAGCACTGTAAGGAGTTTTTGTTAAATCAAACAACTTAGTACTTCCATCACCTACAAATTCTTCAACTTCAATCTTACTAAACGCATCTGTTTTACTATAAACAAAATAACTAACAAGACTTTGATCTTTTGGTGGAGAGCCAAAAAGTATTTGCGCCTTTTCGTTATCATCAACAAGTACAGCTTCTACTTCTCCGCCGTCAACTGTTACATAAAAATCTAATTCTTTAGAATATTTTGCTTTAGTAGTAAATGCACTAGTACTTCCGTCTGCAACATACTGACCTTCTTCTAGTAAATCTTGTCCGTTTCCGCTAATACTTACAATGTTTATTAGTGTTCCACTCGCAGGTACAGTTTTAAATGTAACTGTTTTATTTTTGTAATTTACATCGTAAACAGTTGAAGGTTGTATTACAGAATCAAGTTTTACAATTAAACCTTTATCATTTTGAGGTTGAATTCCAAATTCAAATACAATTTCAGTTCCGTTAGCTCTGTAAGAATTACTAGTTAGAATACTGCCGCCGGCTTCTGGTCTATGGAATACTCTAATATCAACTGCATCTAAAATTTGTCCTGGAACTTGCTCTTCCGGTCCTTTAGATGTAGTCGGTGTTACAAATCCGTCGCCGTCTACTATAATCTCTTCTGGATTAAATCCTCTTGCAGTATTAAACTGTAAGTCACCACCGCTTAAAATAGTATCATAAGATCTAGGATCTGGTAAGAAACTTCCGTCGGAAGTTGTTTTTCTAAATACTAAAATGTCGCCCGAACTTAACGGTATAATATCTTCGTCAAACACAATAATAGTATCTTCTACTATATCTCCGTCATCTGTTATAGCAATTCCTGTTTGTCCTGCTCCAGTAACACTAGCAATTAATGCATTTGGATTAGTTGGATTATCTGGATAATTAGGATCATCAATTCTTACACCATTTCTATAGATGTTATAAATTGCTCCTACTTCTAGAGGAGATCCAAAAGTTAATATTCTTGTACTGTCGTCTCCAAATTGGAAAATTTCATCTTCGAATGTTGTATCAAATGTATCGTATGTTGAAGTAAACCACCCGTCACTATCCCAGCCAGAGCCGCCGCCAAAGTCAAAGCTAGTTACTTCGACTCCGCCGTAATCAATTCCATCTAAAAGTTGTCCTAGATCATTTCCATACATTCCTGTGTTTGGATTGTAATATAAATTAATTCTATCTTGTGCTTGCAATAAGTCAGGTGCTTTATTATATGTTACAATTACTTCTTTATTAGCATCTAGTGCATTTGTAAATGAAATTCTACCAAAGTATCTTGTATATCCTTTTGTAGTATCCTTAACATTAGAGAAAGTATATTCACTACGCAACGATTCAAGACCATCAATAGTAACTGTAACTTGTGTAGTTTTTAATTGCATTGGCCATTTTAAATCAATTTCTAATTGATCTAATGTTGTCGCAAATGTTTCTATTTCGCTCAGTGTTTGGAATAGATATGTTTTTGTTACTCTGTCAAATTTGCATCTAATATGTGTAGATCTTGCTTTACCGTTTCCTAGTACCGGACTTAGTCTTGCTTCTGTGCCGCCGTCCTCTAATGATCCAATTATATCAATTGTCGGTTGAGACAAGTATCCACTGCCTGAATTAGTTACTAGCACACTTGTAATTTGTCCGTTACCAACAAATGCTTGAGCAGTTGCACCTGTACCGCCGCCGCCACTAATTACTAGTTTAGGAGCACTTGTATAACCACTGCCAGCATCAGCAATGTTAATTTGTGTTAATTCAAATCCAACATTATCTAACCAATGTTTGCTAGGATATGTTGTAGTATTAGCAACACCTGCAATAATTTCATTATTAACAACTTGAACACTCTGCGGAATAATTCTTCCTTCTTGTTCATTATACACTGGTGCTAGATCAAAATCAGTAACTACATTATTAGCCGGATCAATTTTTTCATATGATGAAATGTATTCTCTAATTTTAGTTTTATAAGGTTTCATTTCTTCTACATAATCTTCATAACTAGATAAGTTATCATTTTGGAAAGTAACTTTTTGTTCTAGTTCACCGATGTTATGTTTAGCCTTAACAAAACTTGTTTTAAATGCCCAATCGACATTTGGTTGTTCTGAGAATACATATCTTAATCCTGCAAAGAACATCTCATTCCAGTGAAGCTGTAATTGATCAATAAAAATGTTATCTCTAAGGATAGTAATTATTTTTCTAAATTCAGCAACGGGTTCTGTATCATAAAATATTTTATCAAAACTTGCGCCATCATATGCAACATTGTCACTTGTTACATCGTATAGAGAATCAAGTAATTCAATTGTACCGCTTTCTCTACCAATAGTTTTATAGTTAACACTATAATCAACAGTATCTTCGTTAGCTATTTTTTCTAATAGTAACCAACCGCCAGATCCAACGTTACTAATTTTAATTACATCACCTATATTATCTGCAAGACCATAAATTTGGTAACTGCCTTCAAGTGTATAATTGATTAATGTAAATTGATTATAACCTGTATCATACCAGTCTTTGTATTTCCAGTAAAGATTTACATCATAGCTTTGAGTAAGAACTCTTTGCCATTCACCTAATACATATTGATATACACTCCACTTACCGTTAATGGACTCATCGCTCTTAACCAATACTGCAAATTTTCTAATAGAAATTTTAACATTATTTGTATAGTTTTTACCAGAATTAATAATCCTAACACTGTTAATTCCTCCGTTGGCGTTTAGGGTAAACTCTAACTCGCCTTCAGATCCTAGTGTATCTGTAATAATGTATGTTGGTGGGTTGATATATCCTTGTCCCGGGTCTGTAATTAAAACATTAATGATAACACCGTTTTCAATTTCAAGTTGTAAGGTAGCAGGTCTAACTTTTGCAATACTTACAAATCTTAGTTCTGCATATGAATCTGAAGTTGTATCAAATATACCTGTTGCGATAGTTGGTAAAGGATCGCTATCTGTTAATTTTGTTAAATCAAACTCGTCAACAATTAGATTGTTTGCTAATATTTTATTTGCACGTTCAACAAATTGTTTTCTTGCTTCAGTTTTATTAATAAACCAACTCTGTCTAGGTTCGTTAAGAGATCCGTATTTTTGTTTAATTGGAAGATTAATATCAGGCACCGGTCTATCATTAGTGTCAAATCCTACTAAACTATCAATCCATTTTTGTTCAATTGTACTATTTGGACGACTAGTTTCCAATCCGTCACTGATTAACTGATACTGAATATGTGTATTTTGCTGTTGGTTATCTATTGTCCACCAGTTAAAACTGATCGCTATATCTTTATCTTTAATTAAAGATTCGCAGTTATAAATTGCGAATCTATTATTACTTAAGATTGCAACAAACTTAATATTTGAATTTTCTGGATTACTAATTATCCTTGAAACAGACAATGCTGATAACTTTCTAGTTTCAATTGCCGGGATTGTTGCTTTATTCTTAACCCAGTAATAGTAATAAGTTGTAAATGTTTGTGATGCACTATTATACTTGCGTCTAACAGAATATGCACTATCACCGTATTTTGATGTACCACTAATACCTTTAGCAAGTCCTGCTTCTGTTTCTGATTGTGTATCCCATTCACTAGGTCTTAATTTGCTCTCAACCCACTCATATACATCGACTGTAGTACCAGGGTACAACTTATTAAAGGTTGCAGTTGATTCTGTAATATCTCCCTGATGATGATTGATAAATCTAGCACTATCAATATCCCACCATAATTTACCAACCCATTTTGTACTTGTGTAATCTAATGGTTGCGGTGTTACACCTGTAGCAGTTGATATTGTATATCTTGCAGGATCGTAACTAGTTTTAAAAGATATTTCTTGTTCAGCTACACCTGCAATTTTTCCTTGGATAGGATCAATATAGTCGAGATATGCAACTTGTGCATTATTTGTTTTGTTATAAAGATACACACCTTTAAACTTGCTAAGATCTGCAGGTAGTACAGGCGATGTTACAATTGACCAACTCGTTGAGTTCAGTGGCTTTCTAAATTCTGCAACTACACCTTTATCAACAGTATTGTTTGTTGTAACTGTTTGATCTGGTAATCCTAAATATATGTGATTATTTTTAACTTTGATAATATTTCCAAAGTTTTCAGTATCTCTATCATATGAAAAGTCTTGTCCGTAAAGTAGTGTGTCATTTATTGTTTCGTATATTGACACTAGTCCACTATCATTGTCAACAGTATTAAGTTTAGTTGCATCGCCGTCGAATGTTGTTAACTCAACATCAAATGTAGTATACTTAATAATATCGCCACCTTTAGAAGTAATAGCAAGAGTATTGCCATCGAAGTCTAATTTAAATCCAAATTGTGTATTATCTGTTAAATCTTTAGGACGAAGTGTTTGAGTAAATGTATATACTCCGTCTTTTAAAATATAAACGTATACTGCTCCGCCATTAAGTGAAATATCACTATTATAAGGGGCGCCGACTGCAATTTTTTTACCATCGTTAGAAACTGCAATTGAACTTCCGTAATTTTCGCTTAAATTAAATGGTTCTAGTAATTGACTATAAACATATTGATCATTTACTAACTTATAAACTACAACTTTTCTGTTAGGAACACTACTATCATCAGGATTTGTATATCTAGCAGTTAATACTAAGACTTCTCCTAGTGAGCTAGTATCAAACTCTTCGCCAATCTCTTCTAAGAATTGCTGTTCTAATGTACTTTCTGTAATAGAATAGTTTGTATCATTAGGAACATACCCTAGTAAGTCTACTCCTGAATTAATTTCTGCCCATTCTGCTAAATTAAATGCGCCAGGTGTTATATTAGTTTTTGCTTCGTAGATAGAATCTCCGAATCTTACATACTCGCCGTCAAAGTAAGTAGCGTTTACACTATGCATACCTCTATACAACGGTTCAATACCTAAATTCCAATCTTCTGTTTCGTTTTTATCAAAGAAGTAAATTCTACCTTGATTTTCTTCGGTATTATTTCCTTTAGCAAGAACAAACAAGCGGTAAGATGTTGAAGATTTCTGTACAAACTTACAACTTGCTCCTAATTTTCTAAAATTATCAGAGTTGGGAACAGTATAATAGTTAACAAGTTGATATATAGATCCTGTCTTTTTATAAATTGCAAATGTGCCTTCAGAATCGTTTCCACTTTCATAACCTGATGTTGTTACAGGAATATTGTAAACTCTTGTCCAGTCTAAGTTTAATGAAGACGGTGTTTCTGCTGTTTCTAAAATACCGTCAATTGTGTTTGAACTGTAGTGCCAGTACTCTAAATCTCTTAGATATGTTTGATTAGGTGGAACTGGAATGTTAGTATTAGTGTCAATAACAATTAATCCACCACTAATATCATTTTCAAGATGACATGAATTAATAGGACCAATTGTTCTTAGTGTTGAATCGTTTTCTACAAACTGTGCTGTAGAGTTTTGTCCGTAGTCGCTACCAAACGCCCACTGTCCTGATTTATTTTTTAAATAAATTTTTGCTACGCCAAACGCTCGTTCAATCCATGCAACTTCTGCGGTTTCACCAGTTGCACTATCAATAAGTTGTGTTCCAATAGAAGGAATAAATGGGTTACCTGATAAGTCAAAGTTTGTTAATCTAACTTCAAGCCAACCGTTCCACTTATCAGCTACGGTATGGATTGAGTTATTAAGATAATCAAAACTTAATCCTAATACAGGTTGCGGATCTTGTACGTTACCGTTTACTCTAATTTGATTTAACCAAAAACTAACTTCGTCATTAACTGATGTATCAGTATAATGTTGTGTAGATGTTCTAAACCACCAACGGCCATCAATTATAACCGTTCCTGTTTGTCCTTGTCTATGAGACAGTATGCCAAATTCTGAAGGAAATGTAGGAGTAGTAGTGTTTGCTAATCTCTTAATATCTAAAATATTCGTAAAGAGTGAGTTAGATCTTATTTCATTTTCTAATTTAATATCAGTTACTACTAAGTTAGCATTTGTTTCTACAAGTTCAGTTGTACTAAATTCTGAACCTACATTAATGTGCCACCATCCTGCATGATAATTGTCTGTAATTTTTAATTGTCTTTCATAATCACCAACTAACACACCGTTTTGGTAAATTGACCCTGTATCTAAAAATGCTCCGTTTAGATTGTTTAGATAGATAGTCATTTGATTTTCATCGTTTACATAACGATAAGCAATAGTTGCTTTTGCAGTATCAGTAGTAATATCACTTCCAGACTCAGGTATTGATAATGCACTTTGAATATGTACAATAGCTTCTACTTTATGAACAATTTCATGACTACCGTTAATAAATGTTTCATTTAAAACTGAGTCTCCGTTAAACGGTGCAATTCCTGCTGATGTTGTAGTTGTATATCTATTCCATTTTAGCTCAAGTACATCTCCGGGCTTAGTTCCTTCAAATTGTTCAGTTTGCGCTCTAATTAAAATATGATCAGCAGGCGCATCATTAATAGTATAATTTCCTCTAACCATATATTCAACATCAGGATAAGATTGATCATCGCTATCATATTCGTCAATCTTACTTTGTTGGTTTGATGCATGACTTAAGAATTGTTGTATTGAGTCAGCATCTTGAACTTTTCTAGATTTCCACAACTGTGATCTGTACAATACAATATCATTAATGTTATAAGCTACTGTGTTTTTATAATCGCCTCTAAATTTACTCTTAACATTAGATGCATTAGGAGAACCTATAGCAAGATATTCTCCGTCTGGTGAAATTGAAACACTTGATCCAAATCCGCCACCGGATTCAAATATTCCTGTAAATTCATCAATTTGTTGTCTAAGGCCAAATTCAGTATTGTCGCTAGGTCTAGCAAACACATAAACACTACCATTTAAGTCTTTAGGTGCCGAAACTGCTATTGTATTGTTATTTTCTGTAACACTGATATCAGAACCAAAATCTTTGTCTGTACTATCTAACAAACCTGCTGTAACATTTTTAATGTCTGGTTTTAATTCGTATACTTGTTTATTTTTTAATACAATCCATTTTCCTGTATCGTCGTCATCTACCCAAATAGTGTCAGTGATAGATGTATCACCGCTTAATGAGAACGTAGTAGGTGCATCGATAATAGCATTTGCGTCTGATAATCTCGACAATCTAACTGGCTTAAAGTAAGTAACATATCCTTTAATATCATCTAACTCGGTTGATTCACCGGTTGTTGATAATGTAATCTTATTAAGATTAATCTCTGCAATTTTATAAAATCCGTCTGTGGTTTCATTAGTATCAACAACTCCAATAATGTCACCAACAATAAAGTTTGTTTTGCGATTTAGAGTAATAGTAAAAGTGCCATTTGATGTTGCTGTTACACTTTTAATTACATAATCGGTTGTAGCGTGTTTGTATACACTCCATGTTTGTTGACTTTTATTATTAGCTGTCCAAACAAACTCACCTGTGTTTATTGCTGAAATAGATTGATCTAATATATCATCATAGTTTAGTAATGATAATTTTACATCATTTGTGTTTACATATCCTGCTGTTTTTGTATAACTGTTATCATCATTAAAGTATTTTACAGGGAACGGCTTATGGTCATAATTTTGAGATTTTACATAGACATTATTTCTAGTTAATCTATAAACAAGACTTGTATCCTGCGGATCGATTTCATTGACAAGCTCTACAGTTTGTGGTTCCATTCTGTATCTAGCTTCATCAAAAACTATATCAAACTGATCGTCACCTGTTGTTGCTCCGTATCGTCCAATTCTTACTGCCCATTCTTCAAAAAATTCTAAGCTATCTTTATTTGCACTACCTAGTTTATCAAACAACTTAGTAAGTACATTTTTTGTTCCTTTATCTTGAATTGCGCCTTGGAAGAATTTATACTGACTTACATCATCATTAATAATATTTTCTAAATATCTACGTTTCTGATATCCAATTAAATGCTGTGCTAAACGCTGTTGCTCTGTGTCAAAGTTATCTGAATCAAGATCATAAAAATCAGTAAACTGTTTTGCTTTATAGTCCCAGTTAGGTAATAGTTTCTGTTCTGGTTTTTCATTTAATCTAACAAAACTTCTTTCGTTGAATGTTTCTGTACCAACAACATTAACTTTTGCAACATAATAGTATTGCTTGTACTTTACCAATGCACCAATAGAATAGTCTTGCCAAGATGCCCAGTCTTCAATTTTAGCATCATCGAATATAAATCCAGGAATATTATAAGATCCGTTCCATTCGTCTGAACGATAACCTTTAACTTTAATTCTTTCTTGTCTATATCCTTGTGCTCTATTATAGATAACATCATTAAAGACTGTTTTGTTATCTATAATAACTGCATGTTCGTGTTGTACAACAGGAACTTTTAGATGGAATATTCCATCTTCAGTATTTTTAACATAGATACCAAAAGAGTTAGTAGTATCTCTTTCTGTAGTTGCAAAGTCAGCAAGTAATCTTTTGCCGTCAGCTTTTAATAAACTATAATCATAAAAATTATTATAAATGTCGTCAACAACAGTATATGCCTCTGCGAACATAACCTGTCTTGCACTTGGACTTAGTGTAATAACAGTACCGGTATCCCAGTTTTGTGTAGTCCAAAACATAAATTCTTTTGCAGATAATGTCCAGTTTTCAATTTCTTCAATATTTTGGTTGAAAAGTTCAAACTTAAATCCGTTACTATCTAAGAATTTTTGATATCCAAGAATAATATCAACTACTCCTTGAATATCGCTTACTAGTGTTCCGTAAGGAATTTCAACAACTTCTCTAGTGTCAAAATTCTTAGAGAAAAATGCCTGTGCGCCGCCTTCTTCCGGAAGTTCGGCTAATTTTTGGAAGTTGTCTAAATTAAATGAGGTTCCAGAAGTATGACCAATTTTTACTCGATAATATACATTATTATTTTCTACAATTTGTCCAACTTCATAAAACTTACCGGTGTCCCAATTTAAGAAAGATTCACTCACTCCGCCGACACGAACTAATCTATCGTTATTTTTTCTTATGACAGAATATGTTTTAAAGATTGGTAAATCTCTATCATATCCTCTAATTATATAACCTTGCGGAACAATTTCTATGATCATTCCACTATATGAATATACATTAATTGGTATACTTTTTGTTAACTGAATTTTATAGTTTTCGTCCGGTACAAAAACATTACCTTCATTAGTAGGAGTTCTTGCATCAAGAATTAATCTAAATTTAGACTTCTGAGTAAAGCCACCAATTTTAGATGCCAATTTATTTTGTAAAGAAGTTAGTTCTTGTTGATATGTTGAAAATTTTAATGTTTCATTTTGTGCCAAGTAACCTTGAATATAATTTATTATACCTGCTGTAAATACTCTTGAACTATCAGAAGCACTATTTGGAAATTTTAATTTATCTAATCTAATTCTTTTACTAGTTTCAGTATAAACTAATTCTCCGGCTCCGTTACGCTTAATTCTACTTACATCAAATGCAATACCAAAAAACTGTGCTGGATTATTAATTGCCCAAGATGCCATTAATGCAAATGGATAATGTGAACTACGGCGCCATGCTGTTTCAACAGGTCCTTCATCACCGAATACATATCCGTCGCTATAACTTGAATCAAGTCCAGACAATGCTATTCCTGATAAATTAGGAGGTAACAAGTTTCCTTGATCATCTGTTGGAATGTATTTAGAAATTAGAGTATTTTTAAATTTGTTTCTATAAACAATTTTTTCATTTGGTGCTCTAACAATACCACTAGCCATGTCTTTCCATAACAACAGATTATTTCTTGTATATGGTGCTGTTCCGTACTCTGTATCAAACCAATCAGGTTTTTCAGTTAGTCCTAAAATTTCCCAAGGATGGCTGTGCGGTCTATCTGTATTATAAAAGTCCTTATAAATTGCTCTCCAAAAACCTGGAAGAGAATTATTTTCAACATCGGCCCATTTGTTGTAACTAAATGTAAAACCGTTAGTTCTATCAAATCGGGTGTTTGCAGAATAGTCAGGAGTTCCAACTGTTTCTAACCATCTATTAAATTCAGAAATTAATGTTCTAGCAGTGCCATAACGTGTGAAGCCTGTTTTACGTGTTCTTGTTTCGACAAAATCAGCAATATCAAACACATTTTCGTTGTACTGCTGTTTTAGGTTATCATAAATTCTTCTTTCAAAGTCTAATAGCAGTCTATCTCTGTAATCACCATAACATTTCCATAATGACCCATCATGTCCTTGTAGCATTGGTTGTGCGCCTGGCCATGATTCAAACGAATTAATATCGATTGTTGCATGATTTGCAGAGCTCGAAGGCATAAAAAATAGCTGATTACAACCTGCAAATACATGATCGTGTGCAACTCCGGCGCCGCCGTTGGCAGTATCGTAATCAATTGCATCTGCTTCAGATGTAAACAGTGGATAGAACCAACCAACTTTACCTTTAAAACTTTGTGTAGTAGTTTCGTCTCGTCCGTATACTTTATAAGGACCAGTAACTTCGGTTACAACATTAATGTAAGTGTCGTCTAAAAATATTTCAGGTGTATATTTAGGATACAATCCTAACTTAGTAGGAGTTGGAGGTACCCAGCAACCATCTGTTGATTCAAATTCATATACATCTAAAATGTCGTTATTAGTAACTGTTATATTAAGTGTTAAGAAGCCGTCAACAGTTATAGTATAATCTCTATCTTTAACTAGCAAACTTCCGTTAAAATACGGAAGAACTGCATACTGATTTAATTTTGTAAAATCAATACCACGCTTTAAAGAAAATACAGTTTGTGATTGATCTTCAATTACATGTCTAGTTAACGTGTCACTACCAAACGGAACCATATCACTAAAATAAAATGGATCTTTATTAGTTTGTACTTCAGTAATAGATTGCAAAATCTTATCAACGTGTACTTTAGTTTCTCCTTCGAAACCTAACTCATTTGCTACACGCAAAAATTCTCTTTTAAACTTAATGTACTCTAATCCAGAATAACGAATAGCTCTAATTGCATCAAAATCTTTATTTGTAATATTATACAGTGCAAGGTTAATTGGGCCACTATGTTGTACAAATCTTAATCCTAACGGAGTAACATCTCCTAGATCTTTTAAATTACTCGATCCTGGAAATATTCCATTAAAATCTTTTGCATTATCAACAATACTACCTACATGATCTAAAACTTCACCTAATGTAAATGATTCAACATTTTCGTTTAGTGGATTCTTTTCTAAGTTAGTCGGAAACTCGTAATATCCTCTAGTATTCTTTGGAGTCTTAGTATAAGTTTTAATAACTAACTTGTCGCCTACAGTAAGATCATTATTGAAATTAATATAACAGTATCCATTAAACCTATCAATTAGATAATCAGTATTTTCTTTTTTGCGATTATTATTGACGTAAACTTTAATTTCTAAATCAGCAATAGTAGCACTATTATCATAAACATCGATAATAAAGTTATTTGTTCTAGTATCAACTGTTGGTTGTTGAATAACTGGCTGTACTGATTTTGTAGCCGCTTTGGTCCAACCTGACAAACTGCTATAAGTTGTTCTGTCAGTATATTTTCTTAATAGTCCTGTATCAGTGCTTACGTTAAATACGTCAGTTAAAACATCATACTGGTAAGTGTCTGATAATAAATTAAAATCAAATACAATATCGCCACTATTTTCAATAGTTCTATATGACAGTGGGAATCCTAATTCAGTATCATTAGTTCCTGTTCCTACCTTATAACTAAAAATTTTGTTACCAGCAAAAGAACTTCCGTCTAATGTAGATAGCGCAATTCCTTGATCATTATATAAATCAAACAAAGGTTGCTGATTTACAGATGTTTTATCTTGTGCTTGTTTCCAAACTGTTCCTGTATAGTAGAAAACTTTACCTTTAAATTTTTCACCAGATTTAACTAGTACTGTTTCATTTTCTAATGGTGTAGTATCAGTAGTTTCTATTAATGTAATTTGTCTGCTACCATTATGAGAAATAAATTTAACTTCATAAATCTTGCCGCTAACTAATGAATCTGGATCTGCGGTAAACAATACTCTCATACCGTTTACAAGTTCAATGCCGTCGACAAAATAACCTACTTGTCCTTCAATATCTGAAAATACGTCTGTTGTTACAGTATCAACTAGGTCAACAGCACCTTTTGCTTCAGTACCATAATTAAAAAGTTTTAAACCTGGTTCAAACTCAATAATAGGTCTTGTAGCTCTGTAGGTTTGATCAAGTTCTGCCGGTACATTATTAATTAATGCAGTAGTTTCAATAACAGTTTTATGTGTCCATTTATTATAACGAGACCATTGATTTCTATCTTTGGCTGCTCTGTTAATAACAATATAATCTTTGAGAGTAGCATACGAAATTGCTTCATCAAATGGTAGATCAGCAAAACCTTGCATATCATATTCAACGCCTTGATCTAATAGATAGTCAGCTGTAATAACAAGATCTGATTCTGAAATTAATTTAATACTATTTCCAACTCCTTCAACATACCATGTTCCAGTTGCATAAATTTCAGGAGTTACTTTTCCGTAAAAGTTAACTCTCATGCCGTTAGATAGTTCATATCCATTCTGCATGGTGTATGTTTTTTTGCCTAAAATTTCAGCAGTAATATTAATTTCAGTAGCATCAATAATATTTTTAATAATAATTAAACCCGATGCTTCGATATCATTGTCGTTTGTATAATACAGATAATCAGGAGATTCAAGATCTACAACAAATGTAAATTGTCCGGTTTCTACGCTTTGCTGACTTACTCCAACATTATAGAGATTAGAATCGTCTTTAACTGATCTGCTTGTTCTAATTGACAACGGCATATCAACTGTGTTAATATCAAATGTATATGTTTGTCCTCTATACAATGTTAGTGTAGGATTACTAGTCGGAACATCTGGATTAAATGTATATGCAAAATTATCAGTATTGTCTTGCTTTCCTACTGTAAAGGTACTAACAATTTCTGTTGAACTTCCGTATACAGGAATAGAACTAGGACCTGCTGGTAGCCAATAATATTCACGAAAGTTTACAAATTTATCCCAATCAATATGAGGACTCCAAGCATAGTATTCTTGACTGTTTAGTAAGCTATGATTATCTACTTCGCCGTTTCTAATTTTACTAGCATTTACATAGTCTCTATAATCTCTATAAAAAGTAGTATTTCCAAGTGTATCTTCAACCAATGCAACTGGTTCTAATTGATAGTTACGTCTATCACCTGCTAGTTCTGCAATATAATTGTCGCCTGTCTTAAAGGCTTTTGCATTTTTTCTTCCGATAAATCCGTCAGTCTTTTGTACAACACCTGGTTGCATTAACTGATCTAAAGTACTACTTAAAAACTTTTTATTTGCTGTTGTTCTAAAATAGCGAGGCAACATATCAGCGGTGCGTCTTTTAGAATCATCATCAATTGGAATACCATTTTCATCTTGCGCCATTAGTAACTACTGCCTCCACTGCTGTTAGTATCGCTTGAGCTAGTTGAGCTCGAATTGTTTGTTGCTGTGCTTGTTAACGGTTGACTTTGTATTCCAACATTGTTTGTACCGGTACTAGTAACAACTGCACCACTTGCTTGAATTTTAGATGCTGTAACTGAATCAATTATTTCTATATCATCTACGGTTGCATCACTTACAAATAATTCATCATTTTCGCATTTAATTTCGTATAGACTACCAAACGCTTGGGATCCTTGTTTAGGAACAATTAGCATGTTTGAAATATCTGGCGCATTTTGATTCATTACATAAGTTACTAACTCGGAAAAATGAAATGTTTCTCCAAAGTCCCAATTAGACAATGCAAAAAATTTATTAATTGATGCAATAATTCTTGATTTTAAATCGTTATCGTTTACCACTTCACTTGTGTTTTTTACAATTTTAAATGTTGCTTGCAAGGATGGTTGAGCATGAGAGCCAAATAACGGCTTGTATCTAACTGGATGATAAATTACTTCATCGCTAATTGATTTGTACTGATTAATCAATACTCCATAATTTTGATATAGTTCATCTGAGCTAGGTGGCAAAGGTTGTTCCTCAAGTGTTCCTGCAAGATATTGTCTATAAAGATTATCATATGATCTAGTTAACATATGTACATCAATAATATTTGAAACACTAGGATCAATTCTATTACTTTCATCTGCACTATGAACATATTGGAATTTTAGATCATCTCTACCTGTATATGCTTGATAGTCTGACGTTAATGTTAATATACCATTTGTTAAAACTTTAAAGTTTTTTGTGTTTACGATATAAAACACTTTTCCTTCGGGATAATCTACAAAAGAACCAATTTCAATTTCTGTGTTAACTACATCAATATTGCCGCCGTCGGCATAGTAATTGTATTTGTAAAAACCTTGATCTGTTTCAACACGTTTTAAGAAAATATATTTTGTAAGAGGTAATACTTGTGGTGCAACAACATTATCAAAAATGTCTGGATCGTCTACACTTCCGTCTTCGTTTACATCAAAGAAACTTACTTCAACTTTTTTACTGTTAACGTACCCGTCTTGATTTCTATATTCGCTTACAATTTCCCAAGGAATGTCACTATTAAAAGCATTTAATGAATCAGGTTTTGTATTATAGTTAAGAATTGAAACTTTGTCTTTAACTAGCTGGCCTGTTGCAGAATCATAAATTTTGTTTTGTCCGTCAAAATAGAAAGATAATTCTTTGTCGCTTTCAAATATGTATTTTAATCCTCTATTAGTAATTGTATATTTTTCGCCGTTGGTTTGAAAAAGGATAATCCAACTAGCATCTAATTGGTTATTAGTAACGTCACCGGTCTTACCGTTGCTAAATGTAGATGCAACATTTAAGTTTTCATTAATAATAACACGCCAAATTCTATTAACTTGATCGTATCTTAAACCGAACGTTTTATAAGCAAATACTTGATCAATAATTTGTGACCTAACATCGCTTGTAATATCTTTTACTAGTTTTGGTTTTACTTCTTCAAGAACACTGTTAGCTGGAAGTATTTCATTAAACACAATTGGTCCAACTCCTGTAACACTGTCAACCGATGTTCCTGCGCCATTAACACTAATAACTTTTACCCACTTGTAAGTGCTTGCACCTTTTGCATTGGCATTACTGGTTAGTCCATCTCCTAAAAAGTAAAAGCCTGCAGGTGGCTTAAATTTAAGTAATGCCCCTGCTTCTAAATACTTTAATGAACCGCCGGTAAATGTACCTGTTTGATAAGGAATATCAGAAGTATTAACAAGATATCCTGTACTAATATTTGTACCTTTAGTTGATTGAACCCATGTAGCATTCAAATCACTAACAATAATTTTTGCATAGTTTGAAAAATAGAAATTACTAATCGATCTGCTTTTAATAATAGGTAAAATTAAATTTTCAATAGTACCTTCAATATCTGTTTGATTACTAAATGTAAAGGATTGCTTGTCTTCAAATTCTTCTCTATAAATAATACCGTCTGATGCAAATAAATTTGTACTAGAATATTTTCCGGTTACATCTTTTAAATCAAAGTAGCGACTAATACCGCTACTAATTCTGTTAGTTGATTTAACTTTAACAATTTCTTGATTAATAGTTAGTGGAATGATATTATAGTCTTCACCGGTGACCATTCTATTTTGTGTATAATATGTCTGTGGTGCGTTTTGTCTAATAGATGGTGTACTTTCACTAGTAGTAGCGTTAGTAACATTTTCTTTAAGTTCAAGTCCGATAGTTAATGTTTCAATAGTTCCTGCTTTTGAAATATAATCTAAACTAATATTAATACTTGTAAGCTCTTCGGGCTTAATTTTCATTGATCTATTTGCACTAGTTCTGTAGAATATTCTAAAGTTTCCACCTGGAAGACTTCCAAAAGTACCGTCAGCAAATATTAAACTAATTTCATCATTAGCACGAGTTTGTACAACATAAAAGTTTCTAGTGCCTTTAGAAACGCTGTTATAAATTGCATTGTTTCCTTCAATAGAGCTAACCTTTGTCCAAAGTGATGTTGGAACTCCGCTTGAGTTAACTTGATACAACCAAATATCACTGTTATTAATATTTTCAGCTTCAATTGCTATTTTTTGATTAGCACTTGGATTGTCAACTGTAAATTGTGACGAGCTTAATGATCCTTGTCTAAAATGTAGGAAATAGCCAGTGTTTGAACTTGCTGTTCCTCTACCATCTTCTCTATAGAGAAATGCCAAACTATTTCCAGGAATAGGAGGCTCTTCAACTAATTTACTATTAATTAAATCGATATCAGTAGAAACCACTTCAAATTGTGTAGTTAATCCATTAACTGCTTTACTAAACCCATATACAGGTACATCTACATTGTTAGATTTAAATCTATATTGCTGAGTTAATACACTATTAATGCTTGCAGTTTTAGTAGGTTTTCCGATTGTATTGTTTTGCGGTAAGGCCGCATTAAGAACTCTTCTAAATTGTTCTGGCCAGTTTGAGTTACTCGGATCATTCCATATAACAGTTTGATCTGCTAAATTAAATCCATTACTATCAAAAATTTCTTCAGTAGTTGATACTGTATCAAATTTAATTAATCCATTTGCCGCCTGGTTTCTTTTAGGATTATAAGATAACATACGTGCAAGACGTAATACACTATCGCGACGCTCTGCTAGTTCTAAGAAATTTTCACGTGCATTTAAATCAACGCGATAACTAATATTTTGACCTAAAAATGCAATAGTATCAATTAGTGCAAGATATTCTGAAGTATCAATATAATCATTAAAATCTTCTGGATAATTTGTTCTTAGATAGTTAATCATAGAACGTCTTAAAGTATCAAAGTCGTAGCTACGGAACTCCGCATTGCGATAACTTTGATATACTTTTTTCCAATCTTCTGAAAGAAGTAGTCTATTTTGGCGGTCGGTTGATGACATCGGCGTTCCTCAATTCTTTGTTACAGTATTTATTATATTGGGTTATAGCGGTACTTAATTGTGTCACAGAAGTCCAATATTTTTATCAAACTGTAATCTTAAATTTTCGCTAATATTATATTGTAAGTAAGATATTGTACATTCGATTTGCAATCCTTGTTCGTACTCTGAAACTTGTACAGCTTCTGCTGAAGTTCTTGGATCATAGTTTACAATATTAGTAACATTTGCGGTAATGGCTTCTTTTAATTCTTCTGTTAGAGGCTCATATAATGCATCCCATATAATACAACCAAACGTAGGATTAGAAATTTTTTCACCTTGTCTAATATTAAAATGATTAATTAAGTCTTGCTTAATCAACTCAAAATCGTAAAGCTGAAACGTATTTGCTTCAGGATTTACTGTACTAAATCCCCTATATGCCTTTTGTTTTACAGGCGATTTTGGGGCTTTTTGCGATTTAATTTTAATTTGTTTGTATAAGTCTGCCATGCTAGTATTTACCTTTAATAAGGATACCCGTTTGCGCGAAGTGTTTCTAACGCCCACGGATAATTTGGCAATGTAGTTCTACTACCATTGCTTCCCCAAGCAACTTTTGCTCCGCGGATATCTATGTGTGTAAAAGTATTATAAACGCCAATTGCAGTAAATCCATTGTCAATTGCCGCTTGTATAAATTCTTGTCGTTGTGCGTTCGATAAACCAGTTTGTACAACATCTACTGCATTACCTTGCATATGTTGACTACTTTTTGCTCCGCCGACACTTTCATTATATGCTGGCGAACGATATCCGCTAGTAATTTGTAATTGGTATCCTACTTGTTGAGATACTCCTTCTAAATTTGCAACTACTTGTGGCTTTACTCTAGTGTCAACATGCGACAACCATTGAATGTATTGACCGTTTTCATTGCTAGGTTGCGGACTTGGTGTTTGTTCGTTTACTACTTGTGCATCTTGTGGACCTGAAACATTATTGACAGGACTTGTATTACTGTAGCGGTTAGCATCGCCTCCGGATTGCGTAGCAATTCCGCCATCACCATATTCTGTTGCTTCATTTTGATCAGGATCAACACCATTAGCTTCTTCAACAGCTCTGCCTTCTAATATGTCAAGTGCTTCTTCTTCTGGTCTACTAAAATTAGTTGCTCCAATTGCTATAGCAACTGCGTCAGCGGCGTCACCTACGATAACTGTAGATTCCCCTTGTGCAGTTTCAGGTGCACAATGAGCACCTCCTAATGGAATACATAATGCGTCAGCGGCAGCACCGTCTGGAGAATGATTTACTACTGCTCTACCATTTATAAACACTCCGTTGCTACCTGCTGAAAGTGCGCCATCGCCATGGCTGTTAGGATCACCGTCAACTGAAACTAATTCGCCTACAACATATACATCGCTCTGTCCGGAAACAACTGTAGTTGCTCCACAACTTCTAGTATGTCCGTTTATGTGTATAGCTGGCATGTTTACGTCCTTGTATCAACTACTGTTGATTGGCCCGATTCTATAGGTACAGTCGGTGTTAATGATGCTAATGGAACTATATCTCCGTTTCTCAATCTAGAGAAAAAGCCTCTTGCACTTGCAATACGTTGAGGTGTTTCTGCACTTTCATTACCGTATCCAACTGCATCTTCAAATGCCTGGCCTAATTGATTAAAATTATACATGTTCCAATTGCCGCCGCCTCTTTGAGGGAAGGTTTCTTTTAAGTACGCAACTGCAACTGCTGTAGCAATTTCTGGATCGTTTAAAAGATCAGGATTTTCGACAATTTCAGGATGTCTTGCCGCGCCGCCAAAATGTCTGTAATTATCTTTAAATGTAAGCTGAATAAGTCCTCTACCGCGATATTTGTAACCTTCGTCTTCTGCGTTACCGTTACGGCCGCCATATAATGTGTTACCAATAGCTGCCGGTCCTGCGGCAGCAAGTTGTTGTGCAAATTCATCGCTTCGAACACGACTTGGAAATACTTGTCTTAAACGTCCAGCACTATAATTTAAATTTTCGCTATGTGGTTCAAAGGTGCATTCTCTTTGAATCTGTGCCATTGCTGATGCAATTGCTTCGGCATTTCCTGGTGTTTGGCCAACAGCAAGTAATTCTGGATTTGCAGGATTAAGGCAAGTAGCCGGATCTAATCCAATTTCTTGTATTAATACATGTAAGAAATAACGTTGCATATCGTTAACATCTACAGGTTCTGCAGGTTGTTGTCCTATTGGTCCTGCTTGACCTGGAATTACTGTTTGTGGTGCAGGTACTCGTTGTCCTGTTTCAGGATCAATAACTGTTGACTGGTTAGCAACATTAGGTCCCGAAGTTGAAGTATACTGTGGTTGGTTTGCAGGACTATCAATTAGTGATTGAGCATCTCTACCTTGTCTCGATGGCGGAAGTCTAGCTTGACTTAGCCCAGGAGTGTGTCCTTCCGGATTTAAATTCTCATGTCCGTCCCAAGGTTCTCTCTGCGGAACGCGAACTGGTTGGGCGGCAGATGCGGCAGTACTTGCAGTACTTGCACTGGTCGCTTCGTCAGCCTGCGTAGCAGGATTCGCGGCAGTGTTCATGTGAATTGCTGGAGCCGATTCTCTATGTTCGCTACCACTTAAAATACTTGTATTAAAGCCTGCGGTAAAGTTTGAATTACCCACTGATGCCATGTGTAAACTAGATTGTTTAAATTTCGCTGACGATCCAGTTAATACATCAAGTGTGGTTTGACTTGTAATGCTGTGTGCCCCTGCCACATTAATGTGTCCGTCTGCACCAACAAATATTTTAGATGTTGCACCAACATAGAGGTCAAAGTTTGCACCAATATCTATTTTTCCATTTGTTCCTGCTTTAAGATCAAAATGATTGCCTGCGGTTGTTTTCCAGTCTCTACCAGCAGTAATGTTTACATCTCGCATTGCTTTCATGTTGATATCTCTATCTGCATGTATGTTTACATCATTGGCAGTACGTAAGCTAATACTATCATCTGCATAAACATCAATTTTTCCGTTTGCAGTTAGTTCTATCCATGCACTGCCTTGAGCATTAGCAATATAAATTAGATCTTCTGTATTATGTAATAATATCTGATGACCGGTTCTAGTTCTTAATCTAATATGTTCATTGTACGGTAAAGTTTGGTTTGCTTGAGAAACATTTTCTGGAACAGCATTAATATCATAATACGTTGCTCCAACTGATTTTGCAAATCCAGCACGTAAAACTGTAGGATCACCATCATCCATTACAATACTACTTCCGCCTAATCTACTGCGGAAATACTCAATCTGTTCCCCTGATGGTCCGTATCGGCCTTTAGGTGCGCCATCTCTTTTGTCTAAAGGTCCTGGGGTGTTAATTCCAAATACCATACTAGGAACTTCTCGACGTGCTGTAGAGGACGTTAATCCTCTAGCTATATCATCAACAAGACCTTGCCTTGACAACACTTCTAACATCATTGGATTGTGTGGTTTTAAAAATTGTTCAGGATCATTTCCTTGATTGCCGTGAATTGCTTTATTATACTCACCTGTCGGTAACGGTCTGTTTTTAAATTCGTCTGTTAAATTAGCTTGAACAACTTTGTCTGACTTAGTTGTAGGAGTTCCACTTGGAACCATATAATTCATATATGGGTCTTGTACACATCCAATCCAATATCCTTGATTAGATTGTCCTTCTGCAAAGATAACTAAGACTTTAGTACCTGGATCAGGTGGAACTGCCCAGAATCCGTAACTTTGTTGAGTACTGTAATAAGTGTCATTGCGCCTGTTACTAGTAACATCATTTACTCCATAAAACGGCATACAATAATCTACGGTATAAAGTTGCCCTGATTCGTTATCGGCATCTTGCCCCGAAGTTGTATTTGTAAGTAGTTGTACTTGTAATGCTCCACTTCTTTTAGGATCAAGATGACTAATTACTTTGGCTAAAAATGGGCCTGGCGGCATTGCTCTAGGTGGTGCGCCGCTCGTTCGTCTATGTTTATTAGTCATTATAAACCGCCTCTAATTCTTCCTGATTGATCAACATCATTTACATTTATATTACGTTCTGGAACTGTTGTTTCGCTACTCTGTGTTGGCGAAGCATCTACTCCTTGACTATTGGCAGGCGAATTTGAAGTTCTAGAATTAGAAGAATAATCAAAATAAACATCAAGTGGACTAAAGACTCCAGGTTGTACTGTAACTGGAGGAGGAGGCGATGCTGGTTGATCTGTAGTGCTAGTAGTACCGTCGCCGGTTGTGGTCGTTGTTGTAGGTGTAGTACCTGCTGTGCTACCTGCTGTTGGATTATTAGATCCTGACGGTGTAGTACCTGCTGTTGGATTATTAGCAGGTCGTCTATTTTCATTTCTAGCAGTAGTAATCCTAGTAGCTTCGTCTAAGTTAGGAACTTCCCAATATTGGAGTACTCCGTCGCCGTTAACGTCTGCTCTAGCAAATGCAACTTCTTCCGGAGTTCCGTTGAGTTCTGCCTCTGCAATTCTTAATTCATGACGCTTTTCTTCTTCTAACATTGGATCAGTTACTTGTGCTCCAGATTTTGAATTTTGTTGATTTCTTCTTCGAACTGCTTGAATAGTTTGTGTAAACACATTACCGCTAAATCTATTTGTTACTTCAATAATTTTATATAATCCACTATAATCTTGTAATCCAATTGATGCACCGTCCATTAAATATCCGCCATTGTCAGGATCTAAATCAATTGGTGTTCTAAAGTTAATTATGATATCTACTTCACCGTTTTGGTAATTCATGGTTCCATCACTGTTAACATTAAAATTTGGTGATGCTGTCGAATTATAGTTACCGGTTCCGCTATCTGCAATATAGAAAGGATCTCCTAAAACCTCTAATTCAATAGATATCAAATCGCCGCCACTGTTTACTATTGCTTCGTTAAATGATCGTGCTAATCTTAATTGCGGGTCTTCAACTGTTGCGCCGCCAGTAGTAGTGTTCATGTTTTGAGGTTCTTCAACTACTGTAGTACCATCACCTTGTGGTGTTCTTGAATTTCCTTGCAATGCAAGATTTGGTGGTGTAGATGTATTAGATTGTTCGCTTGGTTGATTTGATCCACTTCTATTACCTCTATCAAGTGAAATTGACTCATAAAATGCATTATCAAATTTGATATCAAAATTTAGTACGTCAGTATTTTGACCTGTAAACATATAATTATATACTTTAGGTGCTTGAGCATAAAGTTTATCGTATCCAGGAGGTACATCATTTGGCATTTGAAATGCACTTCGGTGAACCTGATATGGAACAACTCTATACAAATAAATTCTAGGCATTCTTCCCATTACTCGTTCGGCAGCAGAATCATTAACTAGATATACTTGAGCTTCTATTTTAAACCAATCAATCATTCCGTCAGGACGATTAAGTTGCCGTGACACTGATTTTCCAAATTCGCTTAAAAGGACAAGTTCCTCTAGTATTTTTTGTAATTTTGTACCTGCTCTAAATGTAATAGTTCTAAGTTTAGGATCAATAGTTACACTGCCTCGTTTTAATAATCCGGACTCTGGGTCCCATGCAAAGTTTGCAATACCAAACGGTGCTCTTCCCGAACCTAGTGGACCTGTTGTCAAAATAGGTGCAAATCCAATTCTATTAGGTGAGACATCACGACCAGCAACTGTTGCTTTAATACTTTCACTTAATCTGCCTCGTCTTACTGAAAATCCTAATCTATCGTCAACAAACGCTCGTTGTTGTTCAATGATCCTAGCACCAAAATCTGAATTATCTTGCTGGTAACCTGCGGCAGATGCTTCTGAGTCAATAGTTGCAATTGCTTCATTAATTGCATCATCGTCAAATTCTATCCTCTCTAATTCGCCGGTGGTTGCGGCACCAGCAATTAGTCTTCCGCTTGAAATTAAAGAGTCTAGTCTTGCGCTACTGCCGTCGCCTGGAAAGGCAATAATATATTCGTCAACTTCAGTTTTTTCTCTAGTTTCATTTCTTCTATTAAGAAGATGTGTATTCCAATGGGTAGCAATACTGTTTAATCCTGTTTGACATATTTCTTGCAAGGTTGATCCTGATACTGTCATATTAACAGGAATACTTTGATTGGCATCTAAAAATGCATCATCGTTAAAAACTGAACATGTAATGTCATATTTGCTGCCTTCGCCGTTAACAGTAAAATTACAAGTTACAAGTTTTAAAGGGAACATTCTTCTTATCGGTTTACTGGGACTAACTTGATTTCCATCGTTGTCCCATCCTACAAAATCAAGTGTTAGCAAATAAGGAGCTTCTAGATAATTAGCGTATCCTGCATTTTTTGCGGCTAATTGCAATGTTTGTAAAAACTGTCCCATACTGTATGGTTCATATACTTGGAATGATAACCCATAAAAATTAGTCGATCTACTTCTTGGATTTGGAGCGACTGTAGTGTCGATATTAACTTCGTCAATATAATAGGCGCCGTTTACTTTATGATATTTTTCAGCATATGTTTGTGGTTTTCCTAAAGGTGTTTTTCCAGACTTTAATACTACCTGTCCATTGTTTACGATTCCAGATCGTCTATATGTTTTGTCAGGAAAATTTAATTCTTGTGGACTGATGCAACCTAAACCAAAAATACAATTCATAGATGCAAACTGCTCTAATTCATTTGTCATAGGTAAACTATGCGAACTGTAAAGTCCGCTACCAAATATGGCACCGAGTGCTTTACTCTTTGCAATATTTTTTACTGTTCCTATTACTGCTGAAGGATCAGTTGGTAATCCGTCGCCTAAATCATCTAGTGCATGCATATTAACTGCATCTCCTATAGAGGCAGCAATTTGCCGAGGTTGTGAAATTCCTTCAGGAAGTGCAGTTACGTTAGAACTAGTTTGTCCTACACTTTGATATTGATCAATTAGATTAGCTAAGCCAGGCATACCTAACATGTTAGCAATTTCTTTAGCTTGTTCTGGATCGCCTTCTACTTGTGGAGCAAGTGATTCTTGTCCTGGTGGTGTATATACTCCACCTAGTAACTCTCCGTTTGGTCCTGTTTTTATTGGCTGTCCTGACGGAAAAGTATATGGCATTGTTTATGCTCCTAATGTTTCTTTAACGTGTTGCGGTGATGGTAGATATATTTGTACACCGGCTTTTAAATCATAAATTGGATCTTCGAGGACATTTAGATTACGTTGTGTAAAAATCCACCATAACGAATAATCTCCGTATAGATCATGTGCTAATAAATCTGGGCGGTTGTTATATTGAGGTTCAACTGTATACAATACATCGTCTGTGTATGCAGGAACAGGTCTGATATTCCAAATTCCAAGTGTTCCGTCAGGACCAATTGGAGTATCTTGATATGGATGGTTTGCCATTAAATATATCCTCTTCCGATATCGTGGCCGCCAACGAACATATTATAATTAAATTGTGTTTGTTTTTGTCTGCTGTAAATTGGTTGGCATGACACACTAAACTGTGATTCTGCTGGCGCCCAGCTTATTTCTTGGGCGGCGCTTAATGATTGGCCTTTTAATCCTGTTGCAATGTAATCTACTTCAGGAGGCATATCAACAGAAAATGTTGTAATAACTACTGGAACATTATTAAAGACATAGTCTCCGTATCCGTTTAGTTTTACAATTGGAGGTGGGCCGCCGGTTTCTGCAAATGTACCGTAATCCATTTTTGTTACTGATCTTAAATAATGCAAACACGCCATCCAGTACTGTGCTTCTAATTCATTTTGTACATAAAATTGTCCGGTTACAACAATCTCGTTCACACTTGAATTTCTATATGCATAAGCGGGATAATTAGTATGTACAGGTTCAACATTACTATAGTTTGCACTATGTTGCAAAAGTATTGTTGGCGTAAACGGAAAGACCATACTATTTTTAGTAGATCTTAATAATTGAAACATTGGAGACTTAGAAAAAGCACTTGGAGTATTTGGTAACGATAACGAAACTCTCCAGTCTTTTTCTTCAACATTTCCACCTGTAGTAAACGATGCTTGGCCGCCTAAATTGCCGGCAGCATTACCAAGGGTAGAAGTTGGAATATTTTTAGAACGTAAAGCACTCATGAAATTTAAAGAACTTCCTAGGCTGCCGCTGAATAATTGTTGTCCAATATCACGGACTTGGCCTACGAATCCATTGATTGATGTAGGAATACTACCAGTAAATGGATTTTGTCCTGGAGCATTTGTTCCTGTTGGAGGTACATTGACACCCATGTTTTTACCGTCTTTAGATATGATGCCGTCTTTGAAAAATGTTGCCATATTAATTGTCTCCTATATGCATTATTTAGTTGACAAAGTTATGTACATAGTTTATAATATGACTAACAATCAGGAGAGTTCATGAATAAAAGAGTAAATTACCTCAACAATAAAGATATTTTAAAAGAAATACACAAATCAAAGAGTACATTCTGTAGTTTTACTGCACCCGAATACTCTCAATATGATGTTATTTTACCTAGTGTAGATAAGATTAATATTCGTACTATTGCCGAAGCTAAAAGAGCACAAGCAAAAAGACTACAACAAGAAAATTTTGAAAAAGCTAAAGAAGCTGGACAAAAAAGAAAACTAGCTGAATTTGAAATCGATTATAAAAAGATAAAGAAAGAAGATTTAGTGTTTCGAATTATGACATTTGATCATGTTCCAGAAGAACCAGGTCGTAAAAAGAATCCTAAAACTGTAGCAGACACTAAAGTTAAACTTAACTTTCCTCCGTTCCAACATTACAAATTTAACGAAAATGACGAACTAGTTTGTGTAGGAAAAAGTCACTGGGTTGGCGGAATGGAAAATGGTTACTTTGATAAAGATAGCGGTAAAGCAACAAATAAACTAGCATTAATGTGGATGAAATTATGTGATCGTTATGCTACTCGTGGTAATGTGCGCGGATATACCTATAACGACGAAATGCGTGGACAAGCTATCTTGCAATTAGCACAGATTGGCTTACAGTTTGATGAGTCAAAATCAAACAATCCATTTGCCTACTATACAGCCGCAGTAACTAACTCATTTGTACGTGTTATCAACATTGAAAAGCGCAATCAAAACATTCGAGACGATATTCTTGAAATGAATGATATGAGTCCATCGTATACTAGACAATCACAAGGCGAATGGGAGAGAAACTTAGAAAGATCAAAAAATGATGCATCAAAGTAAAAATATCGGTTGACCTTGTTACAAAACTCAGTTATAATAACGAGAAGAGGATTAAAATTTGTTTAAAAAAGCGGCAGTCTTTACTGACATACATTTCGGCTTGAAAGGTAACAGCAAGGTTCACAACGACGATTGTGAAGAATTTGTAGATTGGTTTATCGAACAAGCAAAAGCTAACGGTTGTGAAACTGGCATTTTCTGCGGAGATTGGCATCATAATCGAAATAGCCTTAATCTAACAACTATGGATGCTACTATTCGCAGTTTAGAAAAACTAGGGGCGGCATTTGATAAATTTTATATGTTTGTAGGCAATCACGATTTGTATTACAAAGATAAACGAGATGTAAGTTCTACAATCTTTGGTAGACACATTCCAGGCGTTACATTAGTTGATGAGATTACTGAGTTTGATGATGTTGCACTTGTTCCTTGGCTAGTTGGCGAAGAATGGAAGAAGATTGAAAATATTAAATCTAAGTATATGTTTGGTCACTTTGAACTTCCTAGTTTTTATATGAATGCTATGGTGCAGATGCCTGATCATGGCGACTTGCGGCCAAGTCACTTTCAACATCAAGAATATGTGTTCAGTGGACATTTTCACAAACGTCAAGTACAAGGCAAAATTCATTACATAGGTAATGCATTTCCGCACAATTATGCTGATGCTGGCGATGACGAGCGAGGCATGATGATTCTTGATCGTGAAAACAACAAAGAACCCGAATATATCAATTGGTGGAATTGTCCTAAGTATCGCACAACTACACTAAGCAAACTATTAGATCCTAATTCAAATATTATTAAACCTAAAATGTATTTGAGAGTTACTATTGATTTACCTATTAGTTACGAAGAAGCACAGTTTATTAAAGAAACGTATATTTCACAACATGGTTGTAGAGAAATTACTCTTATTCCGCAAAAACAAATTGAAGAAATTACTACAGACTTAGATATTTCAACGTTTGAAACTGTTGACGAAATTGTATCTAAAGAAATTGCAGAATTAGACACTGAAAATTTTAACAAAAAGATGTTGTTAGACATCTATAACGAGCTATAAAATGATCCGTATTAAAGACCTTACAGTTAAAAACTTTATGAGTGTGGGGAATCAGACTCAAGCAATTGATTTCAGCAAAGAAAAGTTAACATTAGTTCTTGGAGAGAACCTAGATCAAGGCGGAGACGACGCTGGTAGTAGAAACGGAACTGGTAAAACTACTATTATTAACGCCCTCTCTTATGCTTTGTATGGAACTGCATTAACTAACATCAAACGCAATAACCTTATCAATAAAACAAACTCTAAAGGTATGGTTGTTTCTCTTGACTTTGAAAAGGACGGGGTTAATTATAAAATTGAAAGAGGTCGTAGTCCTACATTCTTAAAGTTTTATATTAACAGTCAAGAGCAAGAAGTAGAAGATGAATCGCAAGGCGACAGTCGTAAAACACAAGAATTTATTAATGACATGCTTGGCATGTCGCACGACATGTTTAAGCATATTGTAGCACTTAATACATATTCAGAACCATTCCTTGCAATGCGTCAAAACGATCAACGTGCTATCATTGAACAATTATTAGGTATTACTATTCTGTCTGAAAAGGCAGACGCTCTTAAGGAGCAAGTTAGACAGACTAAAGAAGAAATTACAACTGAAACTCTTAAAATTGATGCTGTTCAATCTGCAAACGAAAAGATTAGTTCAACAATTGAAAGTTTACAAAAAACGCAACGTGCTTGGCTTGCTAAAAAAGAACAAGACTGTACAAGACTACAACAAGGTATTACAGAATTAGAACATTTAGATGTGGAAGCAGAATTAGAAGCACACGAAAATCTATCTAATTGGAACGAACATAACAACGCCATTTTGGCTCTTAAAAAAGAATTAAGCACGTTAGAGCCAGCACTGTTACGTGCTGACAAAAGTGTAGAAAAAGCAGAAAAAGACATCGAAAATCTTGAAGATGCAACTTGTTATACTTGTGGACAAGCATTACACGAAGATAAAAAAGAAGAAATTGCACAGCGCAAGAACAAAGAACTTGCGGATGCAATTGCTTATCAATCAGAGATTAATGTTAAGGTTAAAGACGTAATGCTTGCACTTAAAGAAATAGGTAACATTAACGGTAAACCTACTACATTTTACGAAACAGTCAAAGAAGCATACGAGCATAGACAAAACGTTGATAGTTTAAAACAAACACTTGATAATAAGAGACAAGAAGTTGATCCGTATCAAACACAAATCGATGAATTGAACAATAGTGCTATTCAACAAATTGACTGGACTCCTATTAATGAGCTTACTGGTTATAAGGAACACCAAGAATTCTTGTTAAAATTGCTTACTAACAAAGACAGTTTTATTCGTAAGAAAATTATTGAACAAAACTTAGCATATCTAAACAACAGACTAACATATTATCTTGACCGTTTAGGGTTGCCGCATCAAGTTGTATTCCAAAACGATTTGAATGTTGAGATTACACAACTAGGACAGGACTTAGACTTTGATAACTTGTCACGAGGCGAGCGCAATAGACTTATCTTAGGTATGAGTTTTGCATTCCGTGATGTTTGGGAAAGTCTGTATCAAAATATTAACTTGTTGTTTATTGACGAGTTAATTGATAGCGGTATGGATACCGCTGGCGTAGAAGGATCACTAGCAGTTCTTAAGAAAATTGCACGTGAAAGAGAAAAAAATATTTTCTTAATTTCACACAAAGACGAATTAGTAGGAAGAGTAAACACTATTCTTAAAGTTGTAAAAGAAAATGGCTTTACAAGTTACGAGAATGATGTTGAAGTTGTAGAATGAATGACGACACACACGATTTATTAACTAAAGCATATATGGCTTACTTTAAGGCTAACGAAAAATTTGAGGCTAGAAATTCTGTGCGAACACATAGAGAAGCAAGAAGATGGTTAAGAGAGATACGTCTTTTAGCTAAAACTCGTATGGACGAAATACACAATAAGCATAATTCCAAAAAAGAGGCAGACGAATAGGCACACAATGTAAGTATACTCATGCAGTGGACTTACAAAGGACAAACAATTGACACGATACCAGACGAGTATGAAGGCTTTGTTTATCTTATCACAAATACCACTACAGGCCAGAAATACATAGGCAAAAAACTAGCAAGATTTAAAACTACTAAGCCACCCTTAAAAGGCAAGAAAAATAAACGCAGAGGCAGTAAAGAATCAGACTGGCGAGACTATTGGGGATCATCAGACAGATTAAATGCAGACGTACAGGCACTAGGCCCAGAAAACTTCACAAGAGAAATATTATACCTATGTAAAGGTAGGGGCGAAATGTCCTACATAGAGGCAAGAGAACAGTTTGATCGTAGAGTACTCGAAACAGATGAATACTATAATGGTATTATTAATGTTAGAGTCGGCGGATCAGACAAACTCAAACAGGCATTGCTAGAACATCACATCCAGGCAAAACAATCCAACACTTAAGGTTGGCGGGCCAGTTTGAAAATACCGCTGAGAAAAAGGTCCCCTGAGAAGGACACTCGTACACGTTGATCGACCACCACTGTGAGGAAGCCATCAAAAGAATTGGGCTCACTGGTTGACGTAGATAGATTGTTGGCTGTCAAAAAACACAAACACAGTACATAAAAACTCTTTAGCAATAGGAACGAAGCGAGAGGTAGTTGGAAACAACGATGTCGACGTAGGTTGGGAAAGGTCAGAGCCCATTGTACTTTGTGTATAAACAATTACCTACTTCCAAGTCTCGGCTGTGACGAACTCACATGAAGTTTTGAGATTAGATGGAACCGTAACAGGTTCCGTCTGACTGAAACAATCTACATGAAGCAATTACATTATTGCTATCGCAATAATGCTTTAATTCATATCTATTACTTCTATCAACAAACGAAGTGTTATAGTTTGAGCGTTAGCGAAAACAAAATGAGCGTTAGCTCATTTCAATCATATAGATTAATGTAAATCAGGATCTCTTCCAAAACCTGGCTTTACTAAACTAATCTTGACTTCCTGATATGACAAAACTACTTCGGGTATTACAGATAGCATATGACAAATATATTCATTTGCTTCATCTAATGAGTTGACAGTTTCGTATATGTGATCATTTTGATCAACAATATTATATCTTGTAATCATAGTTGATTATTTAATATCATATAAAGTTTGAAAAAATACAAACTTAATGATTAATGAAATCTCCAGTTTTTATTCTTTGTACACATTGATCATAATCGTCATAGATACTAAACTGTAATTGTACTCTTATATCATCTGTGTCATTTCTAACACCATGGGGAACTTCTGTGTTTGTAATTGTAGGATGCTTTAAAGAATAAAAATGTGATCCTAAATAAAGATTTTCATTATGATCAGCATCATTGCCGTGGATATCTAGACCTTCTAAAATTTTATTTTCGTAAAAATCAATAGGAGCATCTTTACCTGCTGGGTGAATAGGAAACATAATACAAGCCTTACGAGAAAAGTCGATATGCGGCCTAAAAACAAATCCTGGTTTGTATACAACTATTGCAATATTTCCGCTTCCAATTTTTTTAGTAATTGGGTTAAACATTTTTACTAATTTTTTAATAACAGGATAGGTTAGATAGTTATCTGACTTAATTGAACTAAACAGTCCGTGCGTGGCACGATCACGTATTGTACTATAATCAACTTCTTGATCCTTAATTTCGCTATAGAGTTGTTGTAATTCTTGTAAAGGATATTCGATATCTGTAATAGTATATGCGTATTTTTCTACGTTAGATGTTAGTTCTCTTCTATCAGTGAACATCTTCTCTCCAATCATCATTATATAGGTATTTATTAAGAGGTAAATAAGTAAAATTGTTTTAAGAGTATAAATATTACTGACAGGAGTATACAATATGAAAGTATTTGACATTTTAACAGAATCTAAGCAAGTTGATGAAGGTCCTATTAGATTTTTAAAGAGAACATTAGGAAAAAACACAGCTATGGGCAAAGCGGCTCAGCTTGATGTAGAAATTGAACAAGAAGCTAAAAATATCTTTAAAGATTTTTACGCTGTTGCTAAAAATTCTCCTAATGGTACAATGACAGCTAAAGGTTTAGCTGATTATCTAGTTGCTAAAGGATTTGTAAGCAAGCCTAGTGCAGTAATGTCTTATATTAATGCTGATCCTAGTATGGGTCGCAAAGTTGCTAAAGGTGCTAAAGCAGTTAATAAAGCAGTTAAAACCGGAGCAGACAAAGTAGGACAAGCGGCTAGAAGCATTAAGAAAAAACTTTCTCCTGAACCAACAAAACTTACTCCAGATCCTCGTCAGGCTGAATTAGATCTACAAAGTATGTACAATGAAATGACCGAATCTCAACTAATGGAAGTTGATGCACAAATTAATAAAGCAACTGCAATGAAAGCTATCAAAAAATTCGTGCAACAAGGTATGGCCGCTGGTGTTAAGTCTGGCAGAACACCAACTCAAAAGAGTAGATTTGGTGATGCACCTACAACTTCTCCTGATCCAAAAGATAAAAAAACTAAAACTAAATCTTCAGGCGGTAATAAACTAGCAGATATGGGTGTTACCGTAGAAATTCAACAAGCTGTTGATGTTTTACGTAAAGCAGGATATGAAGTTATTGCACCAAAAGAAAAAGTAAACAGATAAACGCTTTTACCAAAAATCTTTTCCAGTTTTTTTAGATTGTTCTAAGTTGTCTTTGATAACGTTGTTAATAATCTGACGATCTTCAACAGTTAATTCGTATGCTTCGATAAGAGAAACTGCTCCTCGCATCCACCAGCAAGTTTTTACTAGCTCAGTTTTAATTTCCGTTACCTGTTTTTCTAGGATTTTAACCTCGGTTTGGATTTTATCGAGGTCCCACGTTAAAATCCTTAGCCGAAAAAATTGCTTTGGTCAAACGTAACCGGAATTGAATATACTTTAGGTGCACCGGCAGCAATTTCTTCTTCGGTCGCTTCAACATCAACAGGTGCTTGTGTAAACTTTGCTCTTTGATCTTTAATATGTTCTTGAATTTGATTAAAAGTTTTTGCTTCACAGTTTGATAAGAATTCAGTTAAATGTATTCTGTTAGTTACTGCAACGTCATCCCCGTCGGGCTGTATTGCTGTAACACTTTCAATCATAACATTAAGATTAATATCTGTTAGTTTTCTAAAACTATCTTGAAATTGTTTAAGTTTTTGCCCGTCATCAAGTGAATTATCATTAACAATATTAAAAATTCTTTGTTGTTCAAATGCTTTAATACTTTGTTCAGTAGATGTTTTATATGATACTGGTTTAATTTCTACAGCAAACCCTTCAATTTGAAATGTATCTTCAAAAGTAGTATTTGTATATTTGTCATAAAGATTTTGCAGATTAAATTGAAAATCTTTAGTAATTTCAGTATTAGGAATCTGCGTAGTCATATCAATAGTTTCGCCAAAGCTAGCCATTCTGATTGCAATTAATATTGTATCTAAATCAATTGACGGTGTTTGCCATGCATCTTTAATAGCAGGAACACAACTCTGAATAACATCAACAGTTGCTTGACCGTTTAACAACGCATCAGGCGTTTTAAATGCAATTTCATCTCTTGCGGTCATTGCGTATACAGCAAACTCTCCTGATTCAGGAATTTCAATAGAGCCAACTGGCCAATATTTTCCTTTACTTGGAAGTCTGATGTAAATTTTTGGTTGTCTTAAGTGTTTTGCTAGTGGATTTCCACCAACGATCCCCGGTTTAGGGATATTATTATCTACCATGTTTATTACTCCTGCTAAATAATGTTATAGCCATGTTAAACTATTTATGGCTTCTTATTATGTGAGTACTTAATATATGGCAGTAAAAATTGATATCCCCGGAGTAGGCGAAGTTACAGCAGAAAATGCGGCTTCAGAAGCTACTTTACGTGAAATACTTAAAACATTAGGTGGGAAATCTTACGGCATGGACGGTGGTGGCGGCATGTCTGGTACTGGCACTAATGCAGAAGAAGCTGCCAAACAAGTTAAAAAACACGGTGACGCTAGTGAAGAAGCTGGTGTTCAAGTAGAAGGCTTTGGAGCAAAATTAGACGGATTTGTAGGAGGTATATGGAATACTTTTACAGCCGCAATTGGCGCCGTTGTTGGTTCTACTGTAGGATTAGGCTTTGAATTATTAAAAGGCGGAAATCAACTTAGTGATTTTGCTCAACATTTACCTATTCCAGGATTAACAGCATTTTCTGGATTAATCGACGGACAAATAAATTTATTTAGAGAGTTATCTCAGTCAGGTGCAAGTTTTGGCAACAATATGTTTGAAATTACACGCATCGCAGGTAATGCGGCAATACCACAAGAAGAATTTGCTGAATTATTGCGAACACAATCATCAAGTTTAAGACTTTTTGGAAATAGTGTTAATGATGGTGCTCGAAATTTTGCTTCTATGTCAAAAGAAATGCGTCAAGGCGGAATTGGTCCTCGCTTAATGGCAATGGGATTTACCTCGCAAGAATTAAATGAAAACTTTATTGCATACAATGAAATGATGACAGTTTCTGGGCGTCGCCAGTTTATGACTAATGCCCAGCTTATTGAAGGATCACAGAACTATTCATTAGAACTAGATAAAATATCCAAACTTACTGGTAAATCTAGAGAGCAACTTCAAGAAGAAATGCGTCAAAAGAATATGGACATTAGACGCCAAATGGCAATTGCAAAATATGGAGAAGAATATGCTCTTAGATTACAACAAGCGGCTGAAGTAGGCGGCCCAGCGTTTGAAGCAGCCATTCTTGATATGGCTGACGGTGTTGAAAACGATCCTTTGACACGACAGTTGATGGCAAACAACGAAGCATTTCGAAATGGCATTAATGACGTTCAGAATATGACTGCTGAAGAGTTTACTAACTTTGCCGCTAGTGTTAGACAATCAGGTATGGACTATGCCAATAGTATGGGCGAGAACGCAGTCCAAGCTTCTATTGCAAACGGAACTGCGGTTGGAGAACTATTTCAGTTAACAGGTGCACTTGGTAGAGCAACTGGAACAGTTGAAGGAGGAGTATCAGCTGAACAGCAAGCACGAGACGATGCTACTGCGGCTGTTGCAACTTTTGCTGAAACTATTAACGATGTAAGAGGAAGACTTCAAGTTGATCTATTAGACAGTAATATCTTCCAAGATCTTAAAAACGGCCTAGCAAGTATAATTCCTTCTATCGGCGAAGCTAACAGTATGTATGATGATATGAAGGGCTTTTTTATGTCTAATATTTTTCCTGCACTAGACGATATGTGGACTTGGCTTAAAACTGACGGCCTAAATATGTTACAAGAGAGTATGGAATCAGCATGGAACTGGTTAAAGACTGACGGCGTTGAACTAATGGACAGTGCATTTACTAAAATGACAGAAGCATGGAATTGGTTAAGTTCAGGCGAAGGTTATACTATGATGCAAAATGCCATAACTGGATTAACAGAGCTATGGGATTCGTGGAAGCCATCGATTATGGGATTCTTTGAAAACTTAACAAGTGCTGAAGGTAGAGCAGAAATATGGCAAAGTATTGTTGATGGTGCAAAAAGTGCCCTTTCGGCAATATTTACAGGCGTTGTATCTATGTTAGGATGGGATCAAATTGGACCTACTTATGAAGATTTAAAACAATCAGTTATTGATACTTTAGTTGATTGGAAAAACAAGTTTGTAGAAATGTTTACTTGGGAAAATATACGAAGTACATTTACTATTGAAAACATTGGTACAGCATTAGGAAATGCTGTTAGAGGTGTTTATAACTGGATTACAGGGTTGTTTGATTTTGATTTTGGTGGAATGATAAGTTCTGTAATACCAGACTGGGCAAAACGTTGGTTACCAGACAGCTGGTTTGGTGGGCCTTCTTCTAATCCTAGTGGATCACCCTCACCTAGTCCTAGTAGTGCAATACCAGAAGCTGACACATCGTCAAGTTCTGCTCCTTCACCAACTAATGATCCAGCAATGCGAACTGCTACCAATGCCACATCTCCATCTAATAATCCTGTAAGTGACTTAAATACTAATACTGCAAGGATGGTAGCATTATTAGAACAGCAAAATAGACTATTGCAGAGAATGGACGGTAACTTATATGGTTAAGGAAACAAATAAATGAGTTGGAAAAGATATTTTACACCGGTAGAAACTGGTAATGTAAGCCCATTCTCGTCAGCAAGTAGTGGACAGCCTGGACCGGCAAAATCAAATTATAGTAGTTTCCTTCCTGATGTCTATAGCGGAGCTCCAAATAGAGCAGAACGTTATGGACAATATAATGTTATGGATATGGATAGTGAAGTTAATGCGGCACTAGATATTCTTGCTGAATTTTGTACACAGCAAAATCCACAAAATAAAACCAGTTTTAGTTTAGACTTTAAACAAAAAGCTACTAATAGCGAAATTAAAGTACTCGAAAACTACTTGCAACAATGGACTAGACTTAATAGTTTTAATACGAGAATGTTTCGTATTATTAGAAATGTGTTTAAATTTGGTGATGCATTTTTTATTAGAGATCCAGAAACTAAAAAATGGCATCACGTTGATCCTGCAAAAGTTTCAAGTATCATTGTTAACGAAAGCACAGGAAAAACTCCTGAGCAATATATTGTAAAAGACATTAACTTAAATTTTGTTGATAAAGTAGCAACTACACCTTATACAACTAACGGCAACGTAACTGGAGGCGGTGACGGCTATTTAACTGGCGGTGTTAGAGGAATGGTTGGTAACACATCAACACAGAGTTCAAGTTCAAGATTTGGTCACGATAAACAAAAAGAATTTGCTGTTGATGCTGAACATATGGTACATTTAAGTCTAAGTGAAGGCTTAGATAATAACGCTCCATTTGGTAACAGTCTATTAGAAACTATTTTTAAAGTTTATAAACAAAAAGAATTGCTTGAAGATGCGATTATTATCTATCGCGTACAAAGAGCTCCAGAAAGAAGAGTATTTTATGTTGATGTGGGTAACATGCCTTCACACCTTGCTATGCAATTTGTGGAGCGTGTAAAAACGGAAATCCATCAAAGAAGGATCCCATCGAAGACAGGAGGCGGAACTAATGTCATAGACTCAGCTTATAATCCTCTGTCAACCAACGAAGATTACTTCTTCCCACAAACTGCTGAAGGTAGAGGATCTAAAGTTGATACACTACCAGGCGGTACAAACCTTGGTGAGATTGACGACTTAAAATACTTTACTAATAAACTTATTAGAGGTTTACGTATTCCAAGTTCATATTTGCCAAGTGCGGCACAAGATGAAGGACAAGGCCAATTTAACGATGGTAGAGTTGGAACAGCATATATTCAAGAATTGCGTTTTAACAAATATTGCGAGCGTTTACAAAATTTAGTTACAGAAGTTTTTAATTTAGAATTTAAACGTTATCTAGTAGAAAAAGGAATTAACATTGATGTTGCGATGTTTGACCTTGTGTTTCAACCACCACAAAACTTTGCAAGTTATAGACAATCAGAACTTGATAATCAAAGGATTGGTACGTTTGCACAAATACAAGCTATTCCGTTTATTAGTAATAGATATGCATTAAAGCGTTTCTTAGGAATGAGCGATGCAGAAGTTGCAGAAAACGAACGTTTATGGAAAGAAGAAAACGACGAATTAGTAGTTAGTCCAACAGATGCAAGTGCAGAAATGCGAGGAGCAGGAATTAGTGGAGCAGGTATTGAAGGTGATTTAGGAAGCGCAGTTGATACAGCAGACGATGCAGAAGAACCTACAGTAACAGGTACCGACGAAGGTCCTGAAAGTGCTACTACACCAGCACCAGAACCTACGCCAGAGGCATAAATACTATTATGATATTACGTGAATTATTTTATTTTGACAAAGAAACTATTGAACCTGTTGAAGATAAAGGTTATGATGCTACGGATGACGATAGCATTGTAAAGCGCGACGACACACGTAAAACTCGACTTACGCTAAGACAAATTAACAAAGCCCGTAAAGCATCCGAACTTCATGTAGAAGAAACAGAAAAAGAATTAGGTTTCGTACGTCAAATGTACGGAATACAAGCACAACCTGAAATATAGGACTTTTTGTTAATGACGGTAGCATTCGTACTTGGCAACGGCGAAAGTCGTAGAGACATTGATATAAATTCATTAAAACAATACGGTAAAGTGTACGCATGTAATGCAGTCTTTAGAAAGCACGAACCTGACTATCTAGTTGCAGTTGATGTTAAAATGATCTTAGAGATTAATCAACAAAAATGGCAAATGAGTCACGAAGTTTGGACCAATCCTAATAAACAATTTCACGGAATGCAAGGATTTAATTTCTTTCAACCTAGTAAAGGATGGAGTAGTGGTCCAACAGCATTATGGCTTGCAAGTACACACGGACATGATACAATATACATATTAGGGTTTGATTTTCACGGAGCACCTGATAAGTATGGACAGCGTACAAAGGTAAATAATTTATACGCAGGAACACAGAATTATAAACGTGAAGGTGATCCTGCTACGTATTTTGGCAATTGGGAGAGACAAACATCATCGACATGTGACGCACATCAAGGTACACAATATATTAGAGTTAGAGAAGACAATGACGACTTTGTACCTAAACAATTAAAAAAATGTAAGAATTTGTCACACATAAATTTAAGCGAATTTAAAAGATATTACGATTTTTAAACACTTTTTTTCAAAACGAGTCGTTTTGACACCATTTACCACCGCTTTTTTAAGGTATGTGTAAATAATAGTAGACAGCCTTACCAATAAACTTATTATAGGAGAAAACAATGGCAGACACAACAAAGCTAGAGCAAATGCTCGAAAAATTAGTTAACAACGATCGCGATGGAGCTGATCAGTTGTTTCATGAATTTGTGATTGAAAAATCACGTAGCATCTACGAAAAAATGATCGAATCTGATCTAGAAGATCTAGAAGTAGATGAAGCTACAGATGAAGAAGTAGATGAAGCTACAGATGAAGAAGTAGATGAAGCTACAGACGACGAAGATTTAGAAGAATCAGACGACGAAGAAGTCGATGAAAACTTTGACGAATTTACACCAGAAGCTGACCCAATGGGCGGCGAGCCAGGCCCAGACATGTTAAAAGACATTGAAGCCGATGGCGACGACGAAGACGGTGTAATGGATATGGGCGACGAAGGTGAAGAAGGCGAAGAAGAGCTAGAAGACCGTGTAGTTGACCTAGAAGATGCACTTGATGACCTAAAGGCAGAATTTGAAAAAATGATGTCTGGAGAAGAAGGCGACATGGACGATGAAGGCGACGAAGATGGCGACGAAATGGACATGGACGACGAAGGTGATGAAGAAGCAGAAGAAGAGTCATATGACCCTTCAACACTTGGCATGCCAGCTTATGAAGGTAAAAAATCACAAGCAGAGCAAATGAGAGAGTATGTTGAAAAAGTTGCCGCACCAAAAGGTGAAGACAACAAAGCAAAATCTCCAGTTGCTGGCAAAAACGACATGGGCGGAACTACTGCAAATATTGCTAAAGGTTCAGCTGAAGAAAAAGGTGGAAGCGTAAGTACTCCAAATGTAGAAGACTTTAATCAAGTTAATGTATCTGGTAACAAAAAAGCACCTGCAATGTCAAATGCCAAAGGCCACGGCGCAGAGAAAAAAGGCGCAGGCGAAACTGGAACAAATAGTAAAAGTACTATTGGTTCTTAATTGAGGATTATGGGGATGCATAACTTAACCGAAACACTATCATTCGACCAAGCTAAAATGGTCGTTGAGACTACTGAAAATAGTGCAGGTGGTAAGGACTTGTACTTAAAAGGTATCTGCATTCAAGGTGGTGTTCGTAACGCAAACCAGCGTGTATATCCTGTAAGTGAGATCAGTAGGGCTGTCAACACGCTCAACGATCAAATTCAAGGCGGGTATAGTGTATTAGGCGAAGTTGATCATCCTGAAGGACTCAATATTAACTTAGATCGTGTAAGCCATATGATCACAGAAATGTGGATGGATGGTCCAAACGGTTATGGAAAACTAAAAATTATTCCAACCCCGATGGGACAACTAGTTCAAACCATGATTCAAAATGGTGTAAAACTAGGTGTTTCATCAAGGGGATCGGGTAATGTAAAAGATGATGGTAGCGGGGAAGTCAGCGAATTTGAAATAATCACTGTCGATGCCGTTGCCCAACCAAGTGCTCCTGGGGCTTATCCAACGCCTATTTACGAGCACCTAATGAATACTCGTGGTGGGTATAAGGCATACAATTTGGCTCGCGAACTTAATGGCGATGAAAAGGCACAGAAGTATTTAAAGGAGTCGTTGATAAACATTATCAGCGGACTCAAATAGACTAGGAGAAACAAATGTTAGATGCACTGAAAGCACTCTTTGAAAACAATGTAGTTTCAGAAGACATCAAACTAGAGATCGAAGAAGCATGGAATGCAAAAATTCGCGAGAATAAGATGCAAGCTACAGCTGAACTTCGCGAAGAGTTTGCTCAAAAGTATGAGCACGACAAGCAAACAATGGTAGAAGCTATTGACGCAATGCTTGCCGATAAACTAAGCGAAGAAATTACTGAGTTCCAAGATGATCGCCAAAAATTAGCTGAAGCAAGAGCAAAATATGCCGTAGCAATGCGTGAAAACGCAAACCTAATGCAAAAATTTGTTGTACAGCAGTTAGGTAAAGAAATTGGCGAATTACACGAAGATCAGAAATTAATGGCTGACAAGTTCCATACATTGGAGAACTTTATTGTTGATGCACTTTCTAAAGAAATTGCAGAATTTTATGAAGATAAAAAAGATTTAGCTGAAACAAAGGTACGTTTAGTACGTGAAGCTAAAGATCATCTAGCCAAGGTTAAATCCAAGTTTATCCAAGACGCAACACATGTTGTCGCAGAAACCGTTGACAAAGGTCTAAAGTCAGAAATTAGTCAATTAAAAGAAGACATTGATGCGGCTCGCAGAAATGACTTTGGTCGTAAGTTGTTTGAATCATTCGCTAGCGAATATCAATCAAGTTACTTAAATGAAAAGTCTGAGACTGCAAAACTATTAAAAGTAGTTGAGTTAAAAGATAAGCAATTAGCCGAAGCTAAAGCGCAGGCAGCAGAAAAAGCAAAACTAGTAGAAAGCAAAGACGCTGAAATTAAAGTTGCTAAAAATACTGCACAGCGTAAAGAAATTATGAATGAATTACTCGGTCCTTTAAACAAAGGTCAAAGAGAAATCATGTCAGACTTACTGGAATCTGTACAAACCGAAAAACTGCACAAGTCTTTCGATAAGTACATGCCAAGCGTTATCGCAGGGAACACACCAGTGAAGGAAACCAAGGCAACACTTACAGAAGGCACACATATTACAGGCAATAAGACAAATAATGACACTAATGCAAGCGTAGATTCAGCAAATAACGTTGTTGAACTCAAAAGACTTGCAGGATTGAAATAAGGAGAAAATAATGTCAGAACTATTTGAGAGTCGCTGGCAGGATACCAAAAATGCACTTCTTGAAGGCCTTGAAGGCAACAAGAAAGCTGTAATGGGTGTTACTCTAGAAAATACTAAAAGGTATTTGGCAGAGAATGCGACAGCAGGTGCAACTTCTGCAGGTAATGTTGCTACACTAAACAGAGTTATCCTTCCGGTAATTAGACGAGTTATGCCAACTGTTATCGCCAACGAATTAGTTGGTGTACAGCCCATGACAGGTCCAGTGGGTCAAATCCACACACTAAGAGTACGCTACGCAGATTCATTTGATGATGTAACTGCTGGTGAAGAAGCTCTATCACCATTCAAAATTGGTGTTGGCTACAGTGGCGGCGGTTCTACCGACAAAGCTGATGCAACAGCAACACTTGAAGGTGCCGCTGGTAAGAGAATGTCTATCCAGATCTTAAAGCAAACAGTAGAAGCAAAAACCAGAAAGCTATCAGCTCGCTGGACTTTTGAATCTGCTCAAGATGCACAAGCCCAACAAGGCATTGACATCGAAGCTGAGATCATGGCAGCTCTTGCACAGGAGATTACAGCTGAAATCGATCAAGAAGTACTTGCTTCTTTACGTTCACTAGCTGGAACTGCTGAATCAGACGTACAATACGATCAGTCATCTGTAAGTGGTACTGCCACTTTCGTTGGCGATGAGCATGCGGCACTAGCTGTTATGATCAACCGTGTTGCAAACAAGATTGCCGCTCGTACACGTCGTGGCGCAGGTAACTATGCAGTGGTTTCACCATATGCATTGACTATCCTACAGTCCGCAACAACTTCTGCGTTCGCAAGAACAACTGAAGGTACATTCGAAGCACCAACTAACACTAAGATGGTTGGTACATTGAACGGCGCGATGAAAGTCTACGTTGATGCATACGCATCAGACGCAACTGACGTACTAGTTGGATACAAAGGATCAAGCGAATCAGACGCACCAGCGTTCTACGCTCCTTACATTCCTCTAATGTCAAGTGGTGTTGTGTTAGACCCAGCATCATTCGAGCCTGTCGTATCATTTATGACACGTTACGGATATGTTGAGCTATCAAACGTTGCTTCTTCACTTGGTAATGCCGCTGACTACTTAGGTAGAATCAGTATTGCCAATGTAAGCTTCAGCTAAGTTTAAAACTTACTAAAACGAAAAAAGGCCCTTCGGGGCCTTTTTTTATGACTTGAGTAAACTTTGATAAATACTTGTGTCGTAAATCGTGCTATCAAATAGATAGACTTATGCAGAATTGACCCACTGCGTAGACCTAGAACGTTTTATAAGGAGAAACAAATGGGACGTCCATTAAATAAAAGAAACTTTGGTGTATTAGCAGACGGTACTAACTTAACAATTAACTGTAAAGTTGGAGCAAACTCAGCTACAGAACAAGGTATGATCATTTCACAAAGATCACAAAATAAATTTAAAGTTGATGATTCAAAACTTGGATCAGGTAACGAAGGTGTATGTACACTAGTTGCTAAAGCAAGCGGTTCATTAGCCGACAATGAAATGTCAATTAACGGCATCATTACAGCAGATGGTTCAAGTGTATGGGTTACTAAAATTTACAACAGAACTTGTAGAGATGAAAACAATAATCGTTACAAGTGGACTGTTGAAGATGATTCAACAGTGTCATACATGGCACTAGTTGCCATCTAAGGATTAGTGTGGGGGAGAAATTCCCCACACACATACAAGGAATTTTAGATGTCAAAGACTTTAAATGTAAACAGCGGAAATTACACAGTACGAGTACCACAGGGTAATCGAATTACTCTTGATACTGGCGCAGAATTAGGAGAAGTTAGAATAACAGGAGACCTAGTTGTTGACGGTAATACTGTAACTGTTAATTCTGAAGATTTAAGTCTTAAAGATAATATTATTATACTTAATGCTGGAGAAGAAGGTTCTACAGGTATTACACTTGATCAGTCTGGTATACGAATTGAAAGAGGTACTAGTTCAAGTTATCCAGATGTATTTTTTGTATTTGATGAAAATACAACACATAATGATCCAATTTCACAAACTGTTAAAGGCGGAACTTTTACTTTTAAAGACGAAAACAACGCACTGATTGGTATTAGAACTAATAGCATTTCAACCGGTGGCGGCGATTTATACTTAATTAATTCAGGTACAGGAGTTCTTAGTGTTAGCGGAACAAACAATTATGAAGCACAAGTTACCGATGATGACGATGTACCTAATAAAAAATATGTAGACGATGCTATTACAACAGGTATTCAAACAATTACAATTCAGAGTATTCAAAGAGGTGACTCTGCGCTTAATCTTTTTGATCAAAGTTTAGATCCAGGTGTTAGCGGATTTAAAGTTACAATTGACGGATACGAAGTAGCATTATTTAGACAAGACAGCACAGAGATTGAACAACTTATTTTTAATGATGCAACAATTTCTACTACAGCAAGCGGCGACGATTTGACACTTAGTAGTAACGGATCACCTTTTGTAAAAATTGACAGTGTTTTAAGAATGCCTATACAGAGCGATGCAACTGTAATTGCTAGTAGTGCTAATGACATTGGAATTTATGCAAAGAATCCCGGCTTTGGTAATTCAGGAGTATGGTATAAAAACAAAAACAACTATGAAGATGAATTGATAAGTACTAATAAATCATTGTTATATAGTATGTTATTTTAAAGGAAAAACAAATGGCAATTACAAATAAAAAAATTACTTCTTCAGATACAACGTTGTTAACAGTTCCAGCAGGTAAAAGATATGCTATTACTACTATTATGGTTTGCAATTCACAACCTGCAGATACAGGCGGCGGCAATGATGCAACTTTTGATCTACATTTTATTCCAAGCGGCCAAACAAAAGGATATGCAGATCCAAACTCTAATCAAATATTAAATGATTTAAAAGTAGCAGGTGCTGATACATTTTCTTTTGATACAGAAAAGATTGTATTGGAAGAAGGAGACAGTATTGTAGCTATGGGACAAGCAGGTAAAGAATATTTACTTGCTACAGTTAGTTATTTGGAAGTATAATGCGATTTATTAAAGCACAAACAACATCTAGAGGAATTAATGCCGACACAAAAGGAGTAAACGTAGACTCTCTTGGTTTAATCACAATGAATACTAATTCAGCTGTGATTGTTCCTAAAGGAACGCAAAACGACAGACCGTTTATTCCAACAGAAGGTATGGTTAGATATAATACTGATACCGGAGACTTTGAAGTAAGACAAAATGCGGCATGGAAACCTATTAGATTTAGAGAACCTACTGTTATTCATCAACAAAATTTAGGAAACGGTGACGGAGTTGAAACATTATTTGGACCACTAGATTCAAACGATAGTTACTATCCTATACCGGTATCTGAAAATAACATTTTAGTAACTATTGAAAACGTTTTTCAGTTAGCAAACACTAACTATTCTCTTGTGCAAAATCCAGCAGGAAAAACTCCAGGAACATATCTATCATTTGGTTCAGCTGTCCCTACTGGTAAGGTTGTCCAAGTACTACATAACTTCGACAAGTAAAATAAATACAAGTAAGAAGTTAGAGAGGGAACCTAATGGCACAAGTCGCTCGCATAGGCGGTCAATTACTACAAGATAACTTATTACGAGAACTTTCGGATCTTAAGTTTGACAATGACCTTTTAGTTGTAAAAAGAGATAATACTCTTGGTATTAATACAACTACAACTCCTAGAAACTTAACTATTAACGGTACATTACGTACATCATCAGGTACTAGTGAGCCTGATATTATTTTTGATAATAGTTTAAAAATTGGCGACCTTACTCTTGCTACTACCGGTATTAGTACATCAAGCGGAAACATTAATATTAAATCAACACATCCCGAAGGTTATATTGTTACTAACGGTATTGGTAGTTATAATTTTGCTGTTAAGGGCGACGGTCTTATAGCATTAGGAACTAATGATAGTGTTGGTTTAAGATCAGAAGTCTATGATGGCCAAACAGTTGCCTGGAATTATAACGGTAATTATGGTAATTATTGGTACCCTGGACCAAAGATTAGTGCAGATTCTCCTCCTAACGATGGCGATAGACTTTATGACGACGCAATAGCAAGAGCACAGGCAGGTACCTGGACTGCTGAAGAATTAGTTGCATTTGACTTTGATGGTGATGGAGATATTCAAGTAGATGATGCTTTAAAAATTCTTACAATGAATACACAGTTCATTAACGGAACTGCATTTCCAGCATCAAGAACACTAGCAGATCACCCAAATCCTGAAGCATTTAAAGCATATGTAAAAAAATATTATCCGCGAAGTGCTCCAAGAGAATTACAAATCCAATCAGGCGGAACTGTTACAGTAACAGGTAATTTACACGCTACTGGTGATATTACATACGGTGCAGAACAAATATTCGAAGGATATTCTTTATGGTATACTGTAAATAATCCAAATGCCTACGGAACTGATGCTAATGATCATTTTGGTCAAACAGTAGCAGTTGCCGGTAACTTTGGTATTATCGGTGCACCAGATGAAGATTCAGCATCGTTTAGTAGTGAAGGTAAAGCGTATATCTATAATATCACTACTGGACAATTATTACATACTTTATCAAATCCTGATGCAGGAGCATCAAATACACAATTTGGTGATTCCGTGCATATTAGCGGCAACTATGCAATCGTTGGTGCAAGTACATACGGAAATAATGAAGGTAGGGCATACATATTTGATGTAACTACTGGATCGTTATTACATACGTTATCAAATCCAAATAACTACGGAACATCGCAAGATGACTATTTTGGACAATCAGTATCTATTAGTGGGACTTTTTGTGCTGTAGGTGCAAGATTTGAAGATGAAGCAACAGGTAATAACTCGGGAATAATTTATGTATTTAATAATAGTACTGGTGTATTAGAAGAAACAATTAATAATCCTAACGTATACGGAACAAAAACAAATGACTATTTTGGTACTGTTGTATCTATTGATGGAAATAATGTTGCGGCAAGTGCATTAGGAGAAGATACTGCTACTGATACAGAAGTTGGCGTTGTTTACATTTTTAATGCATCTACAGGAGCACTATCTAGAACTTTACAAAATCCAAATACATTTAGCACAAGTACCGATGATAGATTTGGTGAAGCAATATCTTTAAGTGGAAATAAAATTATTGTTGGTGCACCTGGTGAAGATGAGCCTAGCAATAGTAATGCAGGTAAGGCATATATTTTTAACGTAACTACGGGAGCATTGCTATTAACATTAACAAACCCTAATGATTTTGGAACCAGTCAAGATGATCAGTTTGGATCAAGTGTAGATATTTCAGGAACATGGGCAATTGTTGGAACTCCTGGAGAAGATACTGCTAGTTTTAACAGTAGTGGTATTGCATATGTGTTTAATACAAATACCGGACTAATGGTTTCGAAGGTTACTAATCCTAATCCCGGAACTGATCATAAATTTGCATTTAATGTAGGAATTAATGACGATGCTCATACAATTATTGGAGCACCTCTTGAAACTGTAGACGGATCAACTGAAGCTGGTCGAGTTTATATACACCAAGCAACAATCAGCGGTAATGAAAGTTCATTAATCATAGGCGACGATAGTACTGATACTGCATCGTTTTTTGCAGATTTTAAATCTGATATTATTCCAGATCAAACAGATACGTTTACTATAGGTAATGTAGGTAAGAGATTTAAAATTGCAGTTGAAGAACTAACTGCTGACAGGGTTCAAGCTAACGGTATTGTTTATCAAGGAATTGAATTAACAAAAAATGTTGGTATTATTTTTGTTTCAACCAACAACGGTAATGATAATAACGAAGGAACAAACCCGGGCGGTCCGTTTGCAACAATTGCAAAGGCACTTAGTACTGCAACAACAGGCGATTTAATTTATGTTTATCCAGGTCAATACCAAGAAGCATTTCCCTTAACTGTTCCTAAAGGAGTTACTATCCAAGGAGCATCTTTAAGAAGTGTAGAAATATCACCTACGTCGGCTACACAAAGTAACGATGCATTTTTAGTTAATAGTGATACTACGATTGAAAATATTACAATTAAAGATTTTTATTATAACAGTAGTAACGACACTGGATATGCTTTCCGTTTTGCTAATAATTTCTCAACAACTATATTTGAACAAACTCCCGGAAGAAGTCCTTATATCAGAAATGTAACAGTTATTACAAAAGGTACAACAACAAGTCCGAGCGATCCAAGAGGATTTGCAAGCGGCGATGCAGGTAAAGGTGCATTAGTTGACGGAAGTGTTGTCTTACAAAATAGTAGATCTGCTAGTATACTTTTTCATAGTTGTACATTTATTACTCCAGGTGTTGATGCACTAACAGCAACAAACGGTGTAAGAATAGAATGGCTTAATAGTTTTACATATTTTGCTAATAGAGGACTTTATCTAACACAAGGTACCGGAAGATTACTACCGGATAGTACTATTGAATATGGAGCAGAACTTAGAAGTATTTCAAGTGCATCTGTATACGGAAACAAAGGTATCGAAGCCGATGGCGAAAATTGTTTAGCATATCTAATTAACTATAATTTTGCATACATTGGCGCAGGTAAAGATGTTACTAACGATAATACATTTACTCTACAAGAAAATGAAGTTATTGAACTAAACAATGCAAAGGTGTATTATTCAAGCCAAGACCAACGAGGCAATTTTAGAGTTGGTGATAATTTCCTTGTTGATTTAGAAAATGAAAGAACTAGTTTTGATATTGAAAGCATTTTTGCTACAAATGTAACAGCAATCTTAAGAAACGGTAACGATATAATTACAATTCAACCAAGTCAAATTAATTTAGATAACATTGTTATTGCAGGAAATACAATTGAAGCTACTAGATCAAATTTAAATATTGACAGCGTTGGAGTAATAAATTTACAAGGTAACGTAACAGCACCTTCTATGAATGTTTCAGGAAACTTAACAGTTGACGGTGCAATCAATAATATTGGTGATAGTCCTAATGATACTGTTGACTTTAATATGGCCATTACTCAAGATTTTCTTCCAGGAGATTCAGACGGATTAACATTAGGAAATGAAACAAAACGTTGGAAAGAATTGTATACTGACTTGTTGGCAACAGACAGTATTAACATTACAACATCTGAAATTAGTACTAATGAAACTAATGCTGATTTAAATATTTTAGCAACTGGCACAGGCGCTGTCTTCATTGATAATTTAAAATTTGAAGATAATAAAATTATAGGTAAATTTGATCCTGAAGGAGAGTTCGTAGTAAATTCATCTACTGATCCAGGATTTCCTAGCATCTTTAATGGATTTGATTCATTAAGATCGTTGCTACCAAAATGGACAACTATATTTGGTATACCAGTTCTTGGTACAGCAACAGCATCTTTAGATGCAGTAAAGCATGCCGCTAATATTTTAGCAAGTTATCTTGATAATAACTTTGACGGAGTTGTAGATAATAATGATCTTTATGCAGAGTTTTCAGATGGATTGTTTGCTATAGTAGTTTATGCAAATGCTGCCGAAGAGTCTAGTTTAAGTACACAATTAGGAGCATTTAAAGTTAACAGAACATTTAGTGTTTTTGAAGATGAAATGAATAACTTCTTAGGAGACGGCGTCGGAAACCAACGAGATATTGCATCTGAAAAAATTCTAAAAGACTTATTAATTCCGAAAATATCTAGTTTACATATTCCGTTAAGTATTACACGACCGTCTACAGTTACTAACGCAATGGACGCGGCTCGAGGAGGCTTTCAAGCTGGCGGACAAGTTGGATATAATTATCCTCCCTTTGCATGGTACACTGATCCAACAGGATTATCATACACAAACTTAGTATATGAATATTTGTATTTGTTAACAGCATCAGTAGCAGGAAGTTTAGAATGGCGTTCTGGAACAATTACTAGTTTATGGGATCCGTATAATGATGTATTATTGCAATTGCAAGACGTAGCTGGTAGAAATATTATTATTAATAACACTTATGGTTTTCCTATAACAAATAGTCCGTCAATTGATTACTGGACTGAAGTTACAAATGTATTAGGCGGAACAAAACGAGATGTAGAATTTTCTCCAACAGATTCTTTAAGAATAAATGCTATTAGTGATTTGTCTTTACCAAAAGGATCACCGGCTGAAAGACCGTCAGTACAAGGCGGAATTAGATATAATACCACTTATAATACATTTGAAGGTACTGAAATTTTAGGTGCAGTTTCTTTAGACGGTATTTATGATACTGATAGAAACACATATTTAGACCTAAGTAATAACCAATTTAACTTTGTTACTAACGGACAAACAAATCACACGTTAAATGGTACACTACTTGAATCATCTGGATTTAGTAGTGATCATAAATTTAGTATAGACGGAAATGTTGTTAGTAATGATGTAGAAGGTGGAAATAGTATATTAAGATCAAACGGTACTGGTTTCACTAAAATACAAGAAGTTCACTTTAGAGATAGTGAGTTAGTTAATGCTAGTGCTGCCAATTTTATCTTTAATTTAACAAATACTAATAACAGAGCTTTTCTAAAAATTGATAATGTAAGCGGTATGGTTATCCCGCAAGGTACTACAGCAGAACGTCCTGGAATACCTGAAGTTGGACATACAAGATACAACTTAGATCTAGAATACGTAGAAACTTGGAACGGTTCTGACTGGATTAATGCGGCAGGTGAAGTTGAAAGTATTGAAGCATCTGATGTTGAAAATTTAGCTTATATATTCAACCTTATCCTAGACTAATTTCCCAAATCAGATAAATAATATTAATGCAACGAAGGGCAGACCAGGCCGTTGCTGACAAACTGTGGTTAGCCGGCAAAGAGCGAAAGCTGAAAATTTAGGCTAGAGGGACAGGATCCCCGTATTAAGGAGAGAAGATGGCAATTGGTCGCATATCGGGTCCTCTCTTAAAGGATAACTTACTCCGCAATGGAGCGAATTTAGCCTTCGAGACAGACCTTTTATACTTAGATGTAACAAACCGTCGGATCGGTGTAAAAACTACAAATCCTCAATACGCATTAGACGTTGCAGGCATTGCCCGTGTAACAGATCTAGAAATTACAAATAACGTTTTTAATATTGGTAATGTTACAATTAATGGTGACACTGCTACTATTTCAACTTCTGCACAAGAATTTGCAATCGCAACAGCTGATAATACTATTGTAGGCAATAGAGTAGTAGTCGGCGACTTAGAAATTAATAATAACTTTTTAGAAAACACAAATACTAACAGTGATTTGTTTATTCGTGCAAACGGTACCGGAACCGTAAACATTGTAGGTAATACTGTAATTACTGGTAATTTACATGCTACAGGCAATATTAGTGCCGACGGCAACATTGTTATCGGCGACGACGACACTGATAACATTTATATTAACGCAGACATTGCAAGTAACATTTTACCTGATATTGACGATACTTATAATATTGGATCAGCGAGTAAGCGTTGGGCAACTGGATTTTTTGGTAACGTTACAACAAATACATTAACAACAAATGATTTGGATTTTGGTAACATTGACCTAATTAGTATTCCAGGAAATATCATTTATGTTGCTACTAACGGCGGTGATAATCAAACAGGCACACACCCACAAGATCCTGTACTAACTATTACAAAGGCATTAGAACTTGCTAGTTTAGGTGATACTGTTTACATTTATCCAGGACAATATCAAGAAGCATTTCCATTAACAGTACCGTTAGGAGTTACAGTAAAAGGACATAGTATACGTTCAGTAGAAATTACTCCAACAAGTGGAACACAAAGTAATGATGCTTTTTTATTAAACGGTGACACAACAGTTGAAGACATAACTGTTAAAGATTTTTATTACAATAGTGGTGCAAATACAGGATACGCTTTCCGTTTTGCAAATAATTTTAGAACATATGAAAGATCACCATACGTAAAAAACGTTAGTGTAATCACAAAAGGAACTACAACATCTAATGATGATCCAAGAGGATTTGCAAGTGGTGATGCAGGCCGAGGCGCATTAGTCGACGGCAGTATTGCTAATGCAGATTCTAAAGAAGCGTCGATATTATTCCATAGTGTAACATTTATTACACCCGGTGTTGGTGGTTTAAAAATTACTAACGGCGGTAGAGTCGAATGGTTAAGTTCATTCACATACTTTGCAGATAAAGGAATTGAAATTGTTGACGGCGTAGCAGGTCTAAAAGGCGACGGCAAAACAAAAATTAAATATTCCGGATTTAGCGGATCAGCAGTAGCACCTGGTCAAACTATTACACTTAAAGATGCAAACGGTACAACACTTGCATCATCAACAATTGAAAGTGTAGACACTGATACTGTAATAATTGATGGTAAGCCAAGCGGCTATATTCTACCATTAAGTAGAGCTAAGAAAACAGTTACAGCAGTTGGAAACGCACAAGCAGTAACATCTGCTCCTGTAAAATACGGAACAGGCATTGGTTTATTTGATGGTACAGATGATAGATTTACAATTACTACACAGTCTGACTTTGGTTTTGGCACTGGAGATTTTAGTGTAGAAGGATGGATTTATATTAGCGACGATCTTGGTACTGAATCAATTTTTGATTTTAGAGCAGGATCAGCAACTGATGATGCATTACACTTTTATACAGTTGACAGAGCACCTAAAGTTGACATTGGCAACACTACTTTAATTGCACCGGCTATTACATTAATCAACACTACGTTTTATCATATTATGGTAACACGAGTTGGTACAACTTTAAGATTATTTGTTGACGGACTATTACAAGGTTCTGCAACTGTTAGTACAAATTTAGGAACAACAAAACCATTAATAATTGGTAACGCATATGATGGATTAACTGGACATGCTGGACGTATAGACGACTTCCGTATAAGAAAAGGCATAGGAGAAAATGCAAACTTTCCAGCGCCAACGGCGGCAACTGTAGTTGATCAATATACAGTATTAAAGTTAAACTTTGATAGTAATAACGGATCACAAATTATTACAGACGACGACACTTTCATTCAAACTATTGAATTTAGTGGCGGTGGCACAGCAACAGCATTAACATTAATTGATCAAAGCGATTTTGGTGGCGAACTAAGATCTATTTCTAGTGCATGTATTTACGGCAACTATGGAATATATGGTGATGGTCCAGGTAGTATAGTATATGCCATTGGTCAAAATTTAGCATATATAGGATCAGGTAAAGAAGTTACTAATGATCCAACAGAAGTTATACAGGATAACGAAGTAGTTGCACTTAATGATGCAAAAATTTACTTTAGTACAGTTGATCACAAAGGTGATTTTAGAGTTGGTGACTTATTTAGAATTAATCAACAAACTGGCGAAGTATCATTTACTAATGCAGAATTCTTATTTAACAACAACCAAGGTATTACTTTCACTGACGGCGTTAACACAACTATTATTGATGGTACAAAAATTGAAACTGGTAATATAAGAATTACAGGAAACACTATTTACAGTACTAGTGGTGATGTTAATATTAATACTACAACTGGTGAAATTAATTTAATTGATAATGTTAATATTACTGGTAACTTAGATGTTGCAGGAAATATTACTATTGGTGGAAATATTACACTTGGCGACGAAAATACTGATGTAATTAATATTAATGCACAAATTGACAGTGATATTATTCCGGCAGCCGATGTTACTTATAAATTAGGTAATAACGGTCTTGCATGGTCAGAAGCACACGTTGGAAAAGCAATTATTGACGATATTACAATTGACAACGATACAATTAGTTCTACTGGTAGTAATGGTAATATTAATATTATTCCTAATGGAGCGGGTAGTGTTATAATTGACCAACTTCAATTAAACGGTAATGCTATATCAAATTTAAGTGGTGATATTATTTTAGATCCAAGTAGTGAATCAGTAAAAATTACTAGCACTGGAGCACTGGTACTACCAAAAGGTACTACAGCAGAACGTCCATTATCTCCTGTAACAGGTATGATTCGTTATAATACTGACGCAAATGTATTTGAAGCATACGACGGAGGCTGGATTAACTTAGGCGGCGTTTACTCAGATGATAGACAGACATATATTACTGCTGAATTAACACCGGGCGCAAACGACGATACTATACGTTTTTATGCTAACGGAAGTATAGTAGCAGATGTAACTACTGAACGCTTTGATGTACAACGATTAGAAGTAGATGATATTGCAATTTCTGGAAATATTTTAGAAACAATTACTACAAATGCTGATCTAAATTTAAGAGCAAACGGAACTGGATTAGTAACCATAGAGAACTTTAGTTTCAACGGAAATCAGATAACTAATACTATAGATGGTGCTGTTACTACACTTAAACAAAACGGTTCGGGATATTTTAAAGTTGAAGGCACAGGCGGATTTGTTATTCCAGTTGGTAATAACGCTAATAGACACCCAACACCAGAAACAGGTATGATGAGGTACAACAGTGTTGAAGACAGAGTTGAAATTTATGATATTTCGAATAACTGGGTGTCAGTAGCAGGTGCAACAGGTGCTGTTACATTTAATGATGCAGAGGAGATTGCAATTAAACTTGCATTGACAATATAGGAAAAGAATAATGGCAACTAATTTTAAAAACGTAATTGGAAAAGATATAGGTACACAGCGAGTCGCAGTATATACAGTTCCGCCCGCTACAAGTACAACAGTAATTGGTATGAACCTAGCTAATCTTACAGAGAGTATGGTAAACTGTACAATTGAAATTGGAGACGAAGCAAGTTCAATTGGAGTAATGGTTAAAAACATGCCTATTCCTCCAGGATCTAGTTTAAAACCAATTGGAAAAGGTGAAAAAATTATTCTTGATGCTAATAATGTATTATATGTAACATCAGATTCAACAGCATCAATTGATGTAATTTTAAGTATAGTGGAGATTGTATAATGAGTGACGGAAACTTTATGGGCCAAAGCATTGGCGAAATGGTAAATCAAACAGATGCAAGATATTTTTATGGTCTTCGCAGAACAGATGACGGTGAATTATATGTTGTAAAAATTGATCAACTTAAAAGCAACGATAGTGTTCAAATAAACGCAGAAGGTGATCCGACTCATAATTATGAAGACTTTGTACAAGGCGAAGATTTCTTTGAAGGAAGAAATGTTAACCATGAAAGACTTTATGCTAATCTAAATTATGAGCAATTTAGATGGGATAATAGAAACATTAATTACTACATTGACGAAAGTGGTAATCTTGTAGCTAGAATTAACGAAGGTTATGAATACCCAACTGGAGTATAATAAATACGTAAAAGGTAGAGAAAATGGCAGAATTTAAACTTAGTAGAATTAGATTTAACTGGAAGGGTGAATGGACCGGAGGGGTTGATTACATTGCTGACGATATGATTTCATATAAAGGTGCAACATATGTTGCATTGAGAACTCATACATCTGCAACGTTTTATAACGACTTAGCAGGTACAGACCTTACACCAGCAAAACCAAAATGGAAAAAACAGTCCGAAGGTAAAGTTTGGACTGGAGATTGGGCTGTTAGCACAATCTATGCTATTGGTAATATTGTAAAATACGGTGCTAGTATTTACGAATGTACAGAAGAACATACATCTGCCGCTACGTTTATTTCGGGTACAGACGGTCTAGTTGCTGATATTGGTAAATGGAAATTAGTTGCTGTTTCATCAGCTGATTGGAAATATAACTGGACGCCAAATACACTTTATAGAACAAACGATCTTGTACGTTATAATGGTAAAGTTTATAAGGCAGTTAATCAGCACGTTTCTGCGGCAACATCAACATTGGGATTGGAAGCAAATCAATTAGATTGGGCAATCCTAGCAGATAGTGATACCTGGAGAGCAAATTGGTCAATTGGTACACGCTATCGTGTTAACGATATTGTTAAGTACGGTGGTATTGTTTACAAGTGTATCGTTGGACATACTTCAGCAGATAATGCTGTATTTGGTCTTGAAGAAGATCAATCAAAATGGGAAATTGCAATCGACGGAATTGAATATGTTACAGCAACAGTTACAGATGATGACGATGTTGAAACTATTACAGGATTGTGGCAACAAGATTATAGATATAAAAAGAATGATATTGTAAGACGAGGCGGAAATTTGATGAGATGTCTAGTTGGACATACATCAGGTGAAGGATCAAACGCATTTAATATTGATTATGGTTCTTCGTATTGGGCTACATTTTTACCTGGTTCAGAATACGAAAAGGTATGGGCACAAAACGTTTACTATCAACCTGGTGATACTGTACTATATGGTGGTTACATTTATAAAGCAGTATCATTTAATACAGATTCAATACCGAGTTTAAGTCCGTTAGACTGGAACTTAACTTTTGAAGGTTATAAATTTAGATACGATTGGAACAATCCAGGTGCCGTTGACGATAGTGCATTAGTTGATTATAAAACAGGTGATGTTGTAAGATTGTCGGGAAGTCTTTACATTGCTATCCAAGACAATACAAATTTACAACCTGATTTATATCCTACACATTGGGAAAAGATTTACGAAGGCAGACAGTTTAGAGACACTTGGGAAGATGATACAGAATATTTTCAAGGCGATATTGTTACATGGCAAGGTACATCATACATTGCGTTAGGATACCATCGATCAACTGAGTCAGCTTCTAGACCCGATTTAGATATTAATCAACCAGATCAAAATTATTGGAAAATAATGATTCTTGGAACACAAACTAATAAGTTAGCTAGAAGAGGCGACTTAAAAACATTTGAAGACCAAGATTCAACAGCAATTGATACACAGAGATTAGCAATTGGAACAACTGGTCAAGCATTAAGATCTACAAATGGATTGCCTGCATGGGATAGTTTAGATTTACAAGAAAAATTATATTATGTTTCTCGTAACGGAGTTGATGATCGTCAACAAGGCGGAACACTCAACGCTCCTTTTAGAACTGTTAGATTTGCAATGAATTGGTTGCTTGAAGACGAAACAAACAGAGTAGGCGATGGCGCCACAGTAAAAGTAATGGCTGGCGAATTTGCAGAAGTTCTACCTATTAGTATTCCATCTAAAGTTGCACTAGTTGGTTCAGAATTAAGAACAACAACAATTAGAGCAGCCACACCTCAGGATGTTGTGTTAGATGAGAAATTAGCAGACGGAACACAAGAACAATTAACTATTCCTGACAGTAATATTAGAAACAACATGTTTTATGTTAGAAACGGTTGCGGAATTAGAACTCTTACATTAAAAGGATTAGAAGGAGTTATAATTGGTCCAAACGATTTTGGAACAAGTCGTCCGACTGCTGGCGCATATGTATCGCTAGATCCGGGCACAGGTCCAGATGATTCGAGTGTGTGGGTAACAAATAAATCAACCTACATACAAGGTGTTACTGCTATTGGAACAGGATGTGTCGGATTAAAAGTTGATGGTTCATTACATAATGGCGGAAACAAATCAATTGTTGCTAACGACTTTACGCAAGTACTAAGTGATGGCATTGGATATTGGGCAACTAATCTAGGTCGTTCAGAACTAGTTAGTGTGTTTACATATTATGCACATATTGGATATTTGTCAGAAAATGGCGGAATTTTACGTGCAACTAATGGTAACAATTCATACGGTACATTTGGTAGTGTTGCTGAAGGATTTGATAATAATGAAACACCACAGACTGTTTCTGTAAATAACCAAAACGGTGAAGCAAGTGTCGATGAAGTATTCACAAACGGATCAAACATTTTAGCACTAGCTTATAAAAACACTGGACAATCATATACAGGTGCAGTAGCAAGTACAACACAGGCAACCGGTACTGACCTTAATATGAAATATGACGAAATTAGAGTTAGTGCAGTGTCTAGAATTGATTTAGCTATTCCAGATGATAGTACAACTGTTGGTGGCGCTGGATTTAAAACTTTTACTAATAACTCTCAAGGTGGAGATTTAAGTAGTATTACTTTAGCGGCATCAGAAGTTAGAACAGCGGCACAGCTAGTAGGAATGAGAATTTTATTAACTGACGGTCCAGGTGCAGGTCAATATGGATATATTGACGGTTACAACCCAGATACAAAAGTAGCAACAGTGTTTAAAGAAAGTACTGGAACTCCAGGATGGGATAATATTGTTCCTGGAAAAATTAATGTAACCTCGTTTACTGCAACTACAAAATATGAATATGAACCAAGAGTAACTATTAGTTCTCCTACATTTAATAAAACTAACAATAGTATACAAACAGGCGGACACGATATCGGTTACAGTGAAGAATTAGGTTTATGGTATTATGCTCCAACAGGTGGCGATGATTGGTATGTTTCATCAGATGCATCAGTTTGGACTCAAAGGTCGATTCCAGCATATAATTTAAGTTATACTTCTTTTTCAAAATCAGGGCCTTTACTATTAGGCTTAGCAGATGCATCAGATAAATTAGTATTTTCAAATGATGGAATTAACTTTGATCATTCGACACTACCTTCTGCAACAACTTGGAAAAAAGTAGCAGTCGGCGGTCCAGATAATGATACAATTATTTGTATTGCTACAGGTGACGGTAATGCATATGTAAATTCTATTGTACAAGATGCAGGATCAACTACTGTTCCTGGCGCAGGATGGTCTACCAACGTAACTGGCGCAAGTAATACTACTTGGGTAGGTTTAGCATATGGAGCAGGTAAATGGATTGCACTAGCACAAGATGGTTCAACTGTAATATCAACAGATAACGGTGCAAACTGGACAACAGGTGCAGCCGTATCAACAGACGGTATTGAACTATATAGCGGTTTAGTATATGGTAACAATTGTTGGGTTGCAACTATGGACAATTCGGATAGAGTTATTCATAGTGATACTGGAACTGTTTGGAATGATGCACAAATTGTTGGCGACTCAGGAAGAGAAGATTGGACTGTAGGATACTCAAATGGTGTATTTTTAGCATTAAGCGATACAGGTACAACTGCTAGTTCTGAAGATGCTCAAAATTGGACTATTAGAACTGCAAACGGTGCAATGACAAGTGTCGCAGGCGGCGTAAGAAATAGTTTGCCTACATTCGTTGCTATTAGTGAAACAATAGGAACAGGAAACGTTTACACAGGCGGTAGAACAGCATTTGCTCGTGCAGAAGTTGCAAACGGAAAATTAAGCCTAATTAAAATTTACGATCCAGGTTCAGGCTATGTAACTGCACCAACAGTAACAATTGAAGATCCTGAAGAATATAGTGAACCATATTTTACTGTTGATATTAACGACGGAGTACTTCCACAACCTGCATTCTACAATAGAGGAACAGGATATCAAAGTGCTATTGTTACAATTACAGGTGACGGTTTTGGTGAAGAATTACAAATCGGTAACACAATGATTGTTAGTGGTGTAGGCGTAACTCCTGGACCAGGAGCAAACGTAAGATTTGCAGGTAATCCAATAGTTTATAGACTAGTAAAAGTAACATCAGAATCTGGTGTTGCTCCTAACAAACAAATTACGTTCCAAATTAGTCCAGTATTATCTAGATCAACAGCACCAGTACATAATACTGTAGCAACCATTCGTGAAAGATATTCACAAGTACGTCTAACAGGACACGATTTCTTAGACATCGGTACAGGTAACTTTGCAGATACTAATTATCCTTCGCTTTACGTGCAAGGACAAACAGCCGCAAATGACACAGTACAATCAAACGAAGTTGTTGAGTCAAACGGTGGACGAGTATTTTATACTAGTAGTGACCAAGATGGTAACTATAGAGTTGGTGAATTGTTTAGAGTTTCACAGGCACAGGGCGGCGTTACACTAAATGCTGACTTCTTTGACTTAGAAGGTTTAGATGAACTAAGACTAGGCGGAATTAGAGTTGGTGGAACACAGGCTGTAATTAGAGAATTTAGTACAGATAATACGTTTGTTGCGAACTCGGATAATATTATTCCAACACAACGAGCATTAACATCGTATATCGAAAATAGATTTAACGGTGGTGGATCTAACTTGTTTACTAACACACTTGTAGCAGGTCAGTTAAAGTTTGAAGATAGAACATGGTCCAACACAGCAGGATCAAATAATCCAGAAGCTATGGCAACAGTAGCGCCACAAATGATTATTAACGGTCCATTAGGCGGCGGGTTGCAAGCCTTAACGATGTTTCTAGGAGCTCGAATTGATCGAGACGACTTTAACGGATAATGATAAATATGTATAATACCAAGAACGGAGCAAACAATGGCAGAATTTAAACTCGGTAGAATTAGATTTATATGGAAAGATGCATGGGTAACTGGCACTACATATCTAAAAGACGATGTTATTAGATATGGTGGTAGAACCTATGTAGCAGTACAAGGTCATACTGCAAGTGCTAATTTCTACAATGACGAAGATCACTGGAATAAGTTTAGTGACGGTACTGACTGGAAGTCAGACTGGACAACAACTACATTCTACAAAATTAACGATATCGTAAGATATGGTGGTATTATTTACATTTGTAATACCGGTCATACAGCACAAGCTGTACTTGAAGATGATCAATCAAAATGGGATCAGTTTGCTACCTCAATTGACTGGAAAGACAATTGGACAGCTTCTACAGTTTACAAAGCAAACGACTTGGTAAAATATGGTGGAAACATTTATTTGTGTAACACTGGTCACACTGCCGCGGCCACAAATGCTTTAGGACTAGAAGCTGACATTTTAAAATGGGATATTTTCTCAGAAGGCCAAGACTGGAAGCAAAATTGGGCTGTAGCAACACGCTATAAAGTTAACGACATTGTTAAATACGGCGGAACTTTATACATTGCAAATACAGGTCATACATCTGCTTCTACAGAGGCTTTAGGACTAGAAGACGATCAAAATAAATGGGACTATCTAAATAAAGGTTTTGATTATAAAGGTGAGTGGACTAACTCAACACGCTATAAAGTTAATGATGTTGTTCTTTGGGGTGCTACACTTTACATTGCAACAGGATCACATACTTCTGTTACTACAAATCCAGATTCACAGCTAGGTACACTACAAGCTGACATTGCTAATTGGGACAAATTTGTTCCAGGTATGGAATTTGAAAACTCATGGTCAGGATATGAAAGATATCAACCAGGCGACTTCGTAACCTACGGTGGTAACCAATATGTTGCTAATGATAACGTTTTTGCAGAAGTTCCGGCGAGCAGTTCAAAATGGGATTTAGTTACAACAGGCTTTAATCTTAAAGGCGAGTGGAGTGATGATTCTACTAACCAAGATTACAGAATTGGCGATGTTGTAAGATTAGGTGGATATACATATCTATGTATTGCAGACCACCAAGGCTTCCGTCCACCAAACGCTACATACTGGGCAAGATTGTCTCAAGGTATTGAATGGAAAGATACTTGGACAGATGCTACATTATACGATGCGGGCGACGCAGTACGCGAAGGATTAATTAGTTATATTTGTATTCTAGCACATACATCTGCCGCTGGTAATAAACCGTCAGCAGATTCGCTAGGAACATATTGGAAAAACGTTGCAAGTGGCGCTGAAGAAAGTGCGCTAACAACAGAAGGTGACATCCTTTACTACAGTGGTTCAGGCCCAGCTAGATTACCAATTGGTTCTGAAGGACAAGTGCTAAGTGTAAGTACACAAGGTTTACCAGAATGGAAAGATTTTGCTACTACACCTGATGTATACTATGTTGCTACTAACGGAATAAACAATCCTTATCCAACAAATGGTGGGACATTAGATCGTCCTTGGAAAACAATTCGTTATGCGGCAGAAGAAGTTGAAAAAGGACCAAAAAATCCAAACGCAGTTTACTTGTTAGAAATAAACAGAACTTTCATTGCATACGAAACTGCTAAATGGGCTAAGAGACAAATTATTACACAAACTGCTCCATTCTTTATTGGATTTAGTTTTGACGAAGCTAAGTTTCAAAGACTAGCAGGATTTGTTGTTGATGCTGTTACTATTGATTTAAGAAAAGGTGGCAACGTAAATATTCGCAGAGTTGCGCAAGCAATGAAAGATAATGATGGTACTGATTGGTTTGATACTGGATCAGAAACACAAAACGTTGCGGCTCTTAATTTTGTTATTGACTTAGTTGAAGATGTTATCAATAGTGCAACACCTCCTGCAGACTACCAAGACTTAGATGGAGTTGCGGCAGGCGATAGGTATCTTCAAATTAAAGATTCTACAAAAACACCAGAAGCAGGAGTATTAGCAAATATTACATCGGCGATTGGAATAGTTACTAACTCAATTACACTTGGTGGAGGATATACATTACCTACACAAGTAAAATCACATGCTGTAATTTTTGTTAAAACAGGAACATATGCAGAAGTACTTCCAATTAGAGTACCTGCATTAACTGCAATTGTTGGAGACGAATTACGTTCAACTAGAGTTGAACCAGCAGGTTCAGTAACAGCCGCTGGCGATGCAACATATAGTTTAGCAGGTGTGCTACATATGAAGAGTATACTTAGTGATATTGTTGAAGGTACAACTGTTACTCCTCAAACAGGTAACGCAGTTTCTCAAAATGATAGCAATCCGCTTAGTACTTCAGCAGTAGGAACTATATTGTCAGATTTAGCACAAGAGCTATATGACAAAATTGATTATGAGATTAATGGTGCAAGTGGTGATTCATCTGCTCCTGCGTTTAGAGGAAGAAACGAAAGAGTTGACGATCAAGATAAATTTGCGGCAGCTAGATTATTAATGCTTAATAAAGATTTTATTGCACGTGATGTAACAAAATATATTGAAGTAAACTATCCAGCATATTCTTTTGATACTGTAGCTTGTGAAAAGGATGTAAAGCATTATATTGATGCATTTATTTACGATTTAATTCACGGTGTAAGTGAAGGTAGCAACTATGCTACACTAATGGCAGGATTATTTTATGGCAATAGTGTAAACGGTTCTACTTTAGAAAATATGTACTTACTAAGAGATGGTACAGGTATTAGAAACCAAACACTAGGTGGACTAAATGGCACATTGAGTGCGGCAAATGCATACGGATCTAAGCGTCCAAGTGCAGGCGCTTATACTTCACTTGATCCAGGTTGGGGACCAGATGATGATCGTGTATGGATTACAACACGTTCACCATATGTACAAGGTGTTACTAACTTTGGAACAGCATGTATTGGTATTAAAGTTGACGGTAATTTGCACAACGGTGGTAATGATTCTATTGTTGCTAACGATTATACACAAGTACTAAGTGATGGTATTGGTGCATGGGTTACTAACTTAGGTCGTGCAGAACTTGTATCAGTATTCTGTTATTATAATCATATTGGTTATCTAGCAGAGAATGGCGGCAAGATTCGTGGAACAAACGGCAACTGTTCGTATGGTGACAAAGGCGCAGTATCAGAGTTTATTGACGTAACTGAAATTCCAACAACTGGCGGAGTTAATAATAGAAAACTTGAAGCACAAATTGGTCGAGCGTTAACTGACGGTAGTAAGATTATCCATTTTGAGTATACAAACGCAGGTAATAATTATACATCTGCAACTTATCAAATTAGCGGTAATGGATACGGTGCAGTAGTTGCTAGTTCTAATGTAGTTAATGGCGGCATCTTTGAAGTTAGAGGCCGTAACCCAGACGACGGATCAACATATAACGTAAGTGATGTTAATAACGACGGATTGTTAAATGACGTTGATTCACTTGGCGGTAGAGGTTATGAAACTAGCTCAAACACAGCGCAGGCAGGCGGCCTAACTACTATTACTTTGTCAAACACTGAAACAGCAAATAACACCAAATACATTGGTATGAGAATTGTTATTACAGCTGGAGTTGGTTCTGGACAATACGGTGTTATTACATCATATAACTCAGGTACTAAAGTTGCTAACATTGTTAAAGATTCAGACGGTACACCAGGATGGGATACTTGGCATCCAACAAATGCAATTGCTTCAACATTAGATGCTACAACAGCATACACTATTGAACCAAGAGTAGTAGTAATTGGCGGTGGCGGCACTGGAGCACAAGTTAGAGCACAAGTTGCAGATAATAGAATCTCACAGTTCTATATTGTAAATCCAGGAAGCGGATATAGTTCATCAGACCCAACGTTAAAGTTGACAATTACTGATCCTAATGAAACTTCTGAAGCACCATATGAAATTAGAGTAGGTAACGGTGTATTAGCACAACCTACATGGACTGAACGAGGAATTGATTTTGAAACAGCAGGCGCAACAGTTGACGGCGACGGTTATGGAGACATTTACCAATCAGCTAACTTTATGAATGTGTATGGTTTAACTGAGATTCCAACTGAAGGTGCAAACTTACAAATTGAAGGCGATAGTAGATACTTTAAAGTTGTATTTGTTAGAGAACTTTTAGGTAACCCAGGAAACTATACTGCAAACCTACAAGTAAGTCCAGACTTAGGAGTTGAACTTGCTCCAGAGCATGGCACTAACATTACAATTAGAAGAAGATACTCTCAAGTACGTCTAACAGGACATGATTTCTTAGATATTGGTACAGGTAACATATCAAGTACTAACTATCCAGGAACACCAGTTTATGCAAATGATCCAAAAGACGAAGTTACAGAACAAGGCGGCGGACGAGTGTTCTACACAAGTACAGACCAAGATGGTAACTTCCGAGTTGGACGTTTGTTTAACGTTGAACAGTCAACAGGATCTGCAAGTTTGAATACCAGTGCATTCAGTTTAGCAGGTCTACAAGAATTGTCACTAGGAGCAGTAGGCTTAGGACAGGGCGGAGCAGTTATTAATGAATTTAGTACAGATGGTACATTTAGTGCTAATTCAGATAATGTTGTTCCAACACAAAGAGCAATTATTACATACATCAATGCACAAATTGGTGGAGGAAGTAGTTCTCTGAACGTTAACGCGGTTACAGCAGGTAAAATAAATATTACAGGTAATACAATAAGTACAACTGATAATAGTCCAATCACTGTAACTACCGGGATGAATTTCAATGGTGGAATAAGTGGTAGCCCAGTTGCATTAGCGTACTACTTGACAAGTAAAACTTAATGGCTAAATACTAACGATAGGAGTAATATAAAATGGCATCAGGAATTTTAGGAATTAGTGATCTTACAGCAAATACGGATACAACAACGTATACTGTTCCTGCCGATACTTATAGCGTTGTGACTGTTTCTTTTTGTAATAGAAGTTCAAGCACAGTTCAAATAAGATTAGCAGTAGCAACCAGTGCAACACCAGGTGGCGGTGAGTATCTAGAATATGATACATCAATCGGACCAAACGGCGTTCTTGAAAGAACAGGTATTGTATTGGACACAGGCAAATTGCTTGTTACAAGATCATCCGGCGCTAACTGCAATGCAGTAGTAATGGGAATTGAAACAGCCGTACCAGCGGCGTAAGGAAGGTATAAGAAGATGGGTAGAAGAATTTCAGTAGGTTCACCAGGTCTAACAATTCCTTTCGGAACTACGGCACAGAGAACACAAGATGCAGGAGCAGGTTCAATCCGTTTCAATACTGAGTTGAATAACTTAGAATTGTATAACGGTACAGCATGGCTTCCAGTAGGTGTTCTTAACGCTACTACAGTTACAACAGCGTATAACGCGGCATCAGGACAACAATTGTTCTGTGATACCAACGGCGGACCATTTACGATTACGTTACCAGGATCACCGGCAGTAGGCGATGTTGTTAGATTTTTTGATTTAAGAAAAACATTTGACAGCAATGCACTAACACTTGGTAGAAACGGAAAATTAATTCAAGGTGATGCGGCTGATTTGACTGTAAACTCCGAAGGAGCGGCATTTGAAGTGGTATTTTCAGGCGACACATACGGCTGGCGTATTTACACTGTATAAGACTTAAGAGGAACAACATAAATGGCAAGTTATGCAAGTTACAAAAAGATAACATCAGAAGGAATTCCAGCTGGAGTTATTACAAGGGACAAGTTAGCTCCCGGTGCAGGGGCTTGTCGAAAAGTTCAATGGATCTATAACGAACGTGGCATGCGTTGCCACCAGTGTGCTAGAGAAAGTGGATGTTGTGAGCAAGCAAACGGAAAATGCTGTTATTGGTGTGTTCCAAATAATGTTTATAAAGTAACCTTTGAAATTTGGTCCGGTGGCGGCGGAGGCCCAGGACATACTTGTTGTAATAACTGTTCGTTTGCTATTGGTGGCTTCGGCGGAAACTACGCAATTAAAACAATTGACACTAATCCAGGATGCCAATATAGTGTCTGTGCAGGTGGTAGTTGGCCTTGTGGCAAATCACACACATGTACAGCAGGTATGGGTTGTAAATCATATGTTAACGGACATAATTTAAGTAATTTTTGTACAGACGGCGGCTGTGGCGGCTGGATGTGTAATGGCGATGCTTGGGGTCAGCGACATGCTGTAACAAGTTGTGGTAACTGTAACATTTGCGGAATTTTTGGATCAGACTTTGGATTTACCGGTACTGCTGGTATTAAAGCAGGTACTACTACTTGTAGATGTCATGGACAAACAAGTTGGTCAGGTGCTGCCGCAGGTATTGGAATGCACGTAGCAACAGCAACTAACGAAGCATGGTGTGCTTGCGGATGTCATATTAATTGGCCTGCAGGTGGCGGAACTCCTGGAACATCTAGTTATTGTGATAACTGGGCAAAATGTTGTGCAGGTGGATCAGGCCAAGGCGGATCAGGAATTGTAAAGATTACTTATGTGTAAGGAAAAAGAATAATGGCTACATACGCAAGTTATAAAACACTAACAACAGACAACTTCCAAGATAATAGTGTCGGCGCAGAAAAATTAGGTCCAGGAGCAGGAAATAAGTACCATACTTTTTGGGTATTTAACGAACGCGGCATGGCATGCCAACACTGTGCTGATGCCGGTGATTGTTGCGAACAAGCAAATGGTAAATGTTGCTATTGGTCTGTACCTTCGGGCGCATCAAAAGTAGTATTTGAAATTTGGTCAGGTGGTGGCGCAGGTGCTGGTAGCACATGCTGTAACTATTGTATGCATTCAGCAGGTGGCTCAGGCGGCAACTATGCTGTAAGATCAATTAGTACATGCCCTGGATGTCAGTACACAATTTGTGCTGGAGGAACATGGCCGTGTTCTAAGTCACATACTTGTACGGCTGGCATGGGTTGTAAATCATATGTTAACGGACATAATTTAAGTAACTTTTGTACAACAGGTGGTTGTCCGGGCTGGATGTGTAATGGAGATGCTTGGGGTCCACGTCATACACAAACATGTGCTAACTGTAACGTTTGTGGTATATTTGGAGCAGATTTTGGAATTATGGGATCAACAGGAGTGTCAGGCGGACATGGCGGATGTCAGTGTAAATCAGGCGACTGGGGACAAACAGGTGTTGCTCCATTTGTAGGAAAAATGTTTGCAGGATCAAACGCAGAAGCATGGTGTAATTGTGCATGTTATACTAACTGGCCAGCAGGCGGTGGCCAAACAGCTCAATCTAGTTATTGCGGTAACTGGGCAAAATGTTGTGCCGGTGGAAATATGGGCGGATCGGGCTTAGTAAGAGTAACATATGCATAAGGAAAGAAATTAATGGCTACATACGCAAGTTATAAAAAAGTTAATACAGACAGTATTGTTAATAGTGCAGTGCAAAACTCAGATATTGCTCACGGAAACGGCAATAACATGGGAGTGCAGTGGATATACAATGAGCGCGGAATGGCATGCCATAGTTGTGCTAGACAAAGTGGATGTTGTGAGCAAGCAAACGGCAAATGTTGTTATTGGTGCGTTCCAGACGGAGCATCAACTGTAACATTTGAAATTTGGTCAGGCGGCGGTGGCGGCCCAGGTAGCACATGCTGTAACTATTGTATGTTTACAATCGGCGGCGCCGGAGGCAATTACGCTTCTAAAACAGTAAGTACAAGTCCAGGATGTCAGTACACAGTATGTGCGGGCGGTAGTTGGCCTTGTGGTAAATCACATACTTGTACAGCAGGTATGGGATGTAAGTCATATGTTAACGGACACAATTTAAGTAATTTTTGTACAACAGGTGGTTGCGGAGGATGGATGTGTAATGGAGATGCTTGGGGACCAAGACACTCACATACATGTTCTAACTGTAACGTTTGTGGTATATTTGGAGCAGACTTTGGAATGATGGGTACATCAGGAACAGAACCAGGACATGGTTACTGTCACTGTGTGTACACTTATTCATTCTCAGGATCAGCACCTTTATTTGGTAAAATGCAAGTAGGTGTAACTAATGAAGCATGGTGCTCATGTGGTTGTCACATTGACTGGCCAGCAGGCGGCGGACAAGCTGGTGTAAGCTCGTACTGTAATAACTGGGCAAAATGTTGTGCAGGTGGATCAGGCCAAGGCGGATCAGGTGTTGTTAGAATAACATTTATGTAAAACAATGATAAATACTTTTAGGAGTTATATAAAATGAGAACAATTAGAAAAGAATTTACATACCCAGTGTGGGACGAATGGAGAAAGAATAGTTTTACACAAGGTAAGACCGGAACGTTTACATATGTCGGTCCTGAATTCTTAACTTTCGAAGTTAATAATGATACATCATCAGAGGATTACGGTAAAGAATCAGGATGGTGCTTATGGTTAAAAAGAGACTTAGAAAGACCAGCGGCCCAAGACATTACAAGAGTAACAGTTGATTGCAAAGAAAATCCACTATTGTGTGAAATTGGTAATGATTGTGGACGTGAAGACTTAATTGAGTTTAGACGTGCAAGAGAGTGGGAAGTATTATGGGACGCACCAGATGGATTTCCTGATGTAGAACATACATTAGAGTTAGAGCCACGTGATGTGTATAACGATGCTGACATTACATATAACTTTGAAACAGAAACATTTAATCTTGGTGTAAGAGATTGGGCCGCAACAGGTTCTAAGATGGACCTAACATGGCAACAAGTTAGAGACTTACGTGATCAAATGTTACATGAAACAGATGCTAAAGTAGGTCAAACAGACGCACCAGAATCAATTCAAACTGCATGGTTAGATTTTAGACAAAAATTGCGTGATCTTCCTGCATTACTTCAAGGTAGAGGATTTGAACCTTGGCAAGCAGTTATGATGTTTCCTAATATGCCTAAGGATATGAGAGATCCGGAAGAAGCATCTGATCCTAATGATCCATACAGAGATGGCGCATATGCTATTGATGTTAAAGTAGCGGCACAAAAAGTAGCTGGCAAAAAATAATAATTAATAAAATTTAAAAATAAAAACCCTTGCAATGCAGGGGTTTTTTTATGCCACATCCGCCATTCATAATTTGTTTGTAAAGTAAATATTTCTATACAATAGGAGTAATACTTTGTCACGAAAAAAAGCATATTTTATGAACGGTGGTGCAGGTAGAGTTGTTTGTTCAATTCCTGCATTTGAAAAACTATACGAAGAAGATCAAGACTTTATTATTGTTTGTGAAGGAGGAATGGACTTTTATAAAGGACATCCACATCTACACGAACTAGCGTATGACCATTGGCATAAAAATTTATTTAGAGACTATATCAAAGATAGAGATTGTATTACACCTGAACCATACAGAGTATGGGAATATTATAATCAAAAATGTAGTTTAGCACAAGCATTTGATATTGCAATTAATAATAAAGGATTGCGAGAAGTAGGCGATCCAAAAATTTATATGAATAAACACGAACTAGTTCAAGGATATAAAGTAGTTGAAGAAGTAAAGGCTGTTACAGGAAAAGACAAAGTAGTAGTGTTTCAGCCCTTTGGCCGCACAGCAGAAAATATGGGAGACTTTATTGTTGACGGAACATCAAGAAGTTTTCACTTAAATGACGTAGTTAGAATTGTTAAAGAATTACGTGAAGATTATGCTGTAATTATAATGAGTGAATTTCCTATTAAAATTGAAGAGAATCCAACTGTACCTATTGCTGTTCCACAAATTCCAGATGTAAGAGTTTGGTCAAGTATTATTCAAATTGCTGATCATTTTATTGGTTGTGATAGTTTGGGACAACATATGGCAAAGGCATTAGGTACAACATGCACCAGTGTTATTGGAAGTACATATCCTATTAATATTTCATATCCAAATTCGCCAGATTTTGATATTATTGATCTAGGTGAAGGAAAACGTAAGTTTAGTCCTATTAGACTTACAATGGAAGAGGAAATTGAACGATTTAATGATGAAGTTATGGAACTAGACGACGATAACTTTAAAGCAATTATTACTAGTGTACGCAAACGATTAGGTAAACCGAGAAGTTATTCAGGAGATTATATTCCACAAGAACAAGGAGATGTGTGTCCAACTCATGGAGTAGTACACTCTAATAAACAACCAGCTCAAATTTTAGGAAGGACTGGCCAGTAATGTCAGATAGTCCAAGCAGATTAGATAAATCTTCCCCAGAAGCGTTTCTTAATGATTTGTTTGATAGTAGCTTTCGTCCGCAAATCGCTGCCGCACAGACTTTAGAAACATGGGTAATTACAGGTAATCATTATCCTACTTGGAAAAAGTTTTTACCGTTATTTGAAGAAGGTGTATACGACAACAGTCATAAAGATTATGGTAACGGATATTTACACTATAAAACAGATATGGCGTATCCAATTGATTTAGATCCAACATTGGACTTTCATAGATTTATTAAAATTTGTTGTGCAGAATTACCTATTAAAGTTAACAAATTTAAAAAGGCGTGGGGAGTAGATTATGCACCCGGAGCATACAGTGGATTACATTGTCACACTCCAGGCAAGCAATTAACAGCAGTTTTGTTTTTAACAAATACTCAAACTAGCCAAGAATACCCGTTAGCAGGATCTTTAACTACACTACAACCTTTAGAATATTCAACTAATTACTTACAACACGTACCAAAAGCAGGTGATTGTGTTATTATGGATGGCAGAGTATATCACGGGACTTATCCTACGTTAAATCAACGCAAAGTATTCGTATGCGATTTTGACTATGAGACATCAATATGTTAGAAGAGTTATATCAAGGCAATAAAGACTTTTGGTTTTTAAGTTCACAAGGACAAATTGCAGACTATTGGATTAAAAAATCTAAGTTTGCAAACTATGAAAAGTTTTTACCTTTATTTGATGACAACTTAGGTTTGCAAGAACATACAGACCACGGCGGCGCAATACTACGTTACAATCCAGAAATGAAATATGCATACCAAGTCGATTCGCAACAAGAATATATTAATTTTATAAAGCAAACACTTGCTCCATATAGATTTAAAAGTATTGAATTTGAAAAATGTTGGTGGATACGTTATCCTGAAGGTACGTATAGCGGAATGCACACACATTTACCATTAAGAAAATTAACTAGTGTAATGTTTTTGAACACTATAGATTTACATGACGATAAACCTTTAGCAGGTAAACTAAAATGTATTACGCAAAATCCAGTAACTGGAGAATTAGTAAGCGATCTTGTAAAGTGTATTGCTGGAGATGTTATTATTATGGACGGCAAGGTATTTCACGGAGTATATCCTACCTTACAAGAACGTAAAGCGTTTGTTTGTGACTTTATTTACGAAGTAGAGTTTGATTAATGCATACAGTATATTGGTCACCAGTTATAAATGTACCAGATAACCAAGAATTTGTATCTGAATTAAAGTACTACGAACCTAATACAGTATATAAAGACTTAAATGCTAGAGAATTTTTTGGTTTAGGCGCAAGTTTATGTCCTGCAATTGTTGACGAAACTAAAAATACTTTTACTGCAAAAAGTCCTATTGATTTTCATATTAAATTAGATTATGAAAGACAAGAGTTAGTTTCTAAGTATGATGTTGAACCTAACTTTTTAATGAATTATATTGGACAGCCAAATCCTGAAGGTGTTTATCAATTAGATCATCCTTGTTTTCTATTTTTTAGTGAAAAACCGTTAACAATGACACAGCTTCCTCCATATTATAGCGAAAGTCAGTTTTCAAGAGACACAATGGGTATAGCAGGTACATATAATATAGCAAGTTGGATTAGACCAGTACGTCCTGCATTTAAATTTAAAAAAAATGTTAGAGAACTTGACATAAAACAAGGAGATACGTTGTGTTACTTTAAATTTAACACAACAGAGAAAGTTAGATTAGTTAGATTTGATAGTGCTAAATTATTTGAATCTAAAACCGGGCCTGTAATGCAGTGTTTAGGATTTAAAAATCTTAAAGCAAAGAGATTTTTGCCAACACCGTTAGCAGAATGTTATGAAGCATTTGAAAATGCAAGATATAGAAGTAAAGTTTTAAAACTTATAAAGGAAAATAAAGTATGACACAGTGGATTGGAGCAATTACAAGAGGTCACAACGGTGGCGCAGTTTTATTAAAAGACGGTGAAATTGTTTTTGCTATCGAAGAAGAAAGATTAACACGTAAAAAATACGATGGCGGCCCACTAGCCGCAATGACTAAGTTTTTAGATTACACTGATAAATTAGATTATCTAGTCGTTGCTCATACACAACCGTTAGAAGAATCAAGTAGAATTGACTTTAGCGGTGGAGACATGTATACTGGTCTTGCAAGAAAGTTAGGACTTATTGATAGATCAGATAATGCATATACTCCTGACGGACATCATAATCATAGACAAGTAATTGATATGAGTTATGTACATCATAAACTACATGCGGCATGTGCATTTTATAGAAGTGGTTTTGAATCAGCAGTTGCAGTAGTAGTTGACGGTGCCGGCACCTTTATTCCTATGAATATTTCTACGGGAACATTTAATGATGAGTTTATGACTTGGGAATGTGAAAGTATTTTTAATTGTTCTTATCCTGATGCTATTAAAACATTATATAAACATCAGGGCGGAAACGGTCCTTATCCTGGAACTAGGGTTCAATATATTCCTTCAGAAAGAGAAGGGGAAGAAGGATTCCATGAACTTGTGCTAGATGATAGTGCAGGTATTACAAAGGCCTACGAAGCAGTAACACAGTATTGTGGATTTCAGCCAATTGAAGCTGGCAAAACAATGGGTCTTGCTCCTTATGGCAAACCTAATGATAAGATTCCTCCAATTTATACAGATGGAAATGGCGGCAAATGGCGTACTAGTGATAGAAGTGTAATTATTCCTACATATCCTAATGCGGCTGTAGTAAATGAAGGAAAATATGAATATCTTGAAACTTCTCAAGACGTAGTTAACAGTAGAGTTGATCTTACAACATTAGAAAACCGTAGAGATATGGCATATGCTGTACAAGAAGGTTCACAGCAAGAAGTTTTAAATCTTATTTTTAAGGCAGTTGAAATGAGCGGTAACAAAAATGTTGTACTAAGTGGTGGCTATGCACTTAATTGTGTTGCTAATTATTGGTATCTTGACAAATTAAATAAAGAAGGTATTAATTTATATGTAGAGCCTGTTAGTAGTGATGCTGGAACAGCAATTGGTGCCGCATTATTAGTTTATCATCAAACTACTAAAGATAAAAAAGTACGTCCGTATACAGAAACAATTTATGAAGGATTTCCTTATTGTCATTCAGATAAAGAAATTGAAGAAGTTGCAAACAAATACGGTGCTGTAGTTGTTGACGCTGACAATAAAAAAGTAGTTGAGTTAATTAGAGACAGAAAAATTGTTACAATGTTCCAAGGACGATCAGAAAATGGTCCAAGAGCACTCGGTAACAGAAGTATTCTATATGATCCAACAGACCTAAATGGAAAAGATCATGTAAATCGCATTAAGCGTCGCGAATATTTCCGCCCATTTGCAGGAACTATTCTTGCTGAACATGCACATGAATGGTTTGATATGCGCGGTTTGGAACAGTCGCCTCATATGATGTATGCAATGAATTGCCAACCCGGTGTTGCTGAAAAAATTCCAAGTATTATTCACGTTGACGGAACTTGTCGTATTCAAACAGTGACTCAAGAACAAAATAAACATTATTATGAAATAATTAAAGAATTTTACGAACAAACAGGTGTGCCAATTATCTTTAATACTAGCTTTAACTTAGGAGGCGAGCCTTTAGTTGAAACATTAGACGATGCAGTACGCACACTTTATAGTAGCGAAATGGAATATTGTTATTTGCCTGAATATGGTAAATTAATTGAAATGAAAAACTGATGCATGTTAATTTATTTTCTATACCAGTTTATAAAACATCTCTTTCTAACCATGATGCTATTCGAGAAGATTTTAAAGACGTACTCGAAGATGATTCTCACTTTTTTAAAATTCCAACTTGGTATAGTAATGTAGATACTACTTTTGGTAATAGAGAAGCAGATAAATTACCATGGCAAAAGTTTATACAATCAGCAGTTATTGGATTAAATGATTATATTGAAATCTTTAATCTAGATCTACCAAAAGAATACAGAGTAGAGTGCTGGTTGAATAGATATTCTTCAAATCAATATCAGGAAATTCATAATCATGCTGGAGAAAGTGTTATTAGTTGTGCATACATGATGTACACTCCGCCAGATAGCGGAAATTTTGTATTTTATAAGAATCAATACGATTATTTTCACCAAGCTGGACTTCCTAGGCTAAGTTCAGAACCTTTTAAATTTAATAATAGGGTAACTCCTCCCTTAAAAGAGGGAGAAATTATCTATTTTCCTAGTAACTTAGAACATTACGTTTCGGAAAACAAATCTAACAAAGTTCGTGCTACAATTAGTGCAAACTTTATTATAAAAGAAAAATTAATCGGAGACGATCATGGATAAAAAAATTATCGACGAAGAAAAAATTTTTGCTATCAATCCAAATTATGATGCACAGCTAGTTCATTACGGTGACGTAAAAGTATTAATAGTAGACGACTTCTATGAAAATCCATATGATGTTAGACAGCTTGCTTTAGATATACCTGCATCTACAAATAGACGTATACGTGGCAATAATCCAGCACATCGTATTAATGCGTTTTATGAATTATCTAGTATGTCATGGATATATGATCAATTAGCAAGACAGTATTTTCCAGAAGTAATGACTGCTTATCCTCCACAATATATGGAGCATAGTTTTATGAATGCAACATTTATGGTAAATGTTATGCAAACTAACAATTTACCTCCTGTTTGTCCTCATATGGATAATACTAGTGGAATGAATCTTGCATCTACAATCTATTTAAACACAGCAAATGAGTGTAATGGCGGAACAAGTTTTTATTCTTTTGGGGGGAAAACATATTATGACGACCCTAGTGTAACACACACATTAGATGTACAAGGAAAAATTCCAGTAACTCGTTATATTTCAGATAGTATTGGCGACTGGAAGCTGTTAGGCATTGCACAAATGAAATTTAATAGAATGGTATTGTACAATCAGGCAGTTTTGCATAGTGCGTATGTAAAACCGCAGATGTTTACTAATGATTTATATAGATTAAATCAACAATTTTTTATTTAGGAGAGACTATGGAAGGTAATTTTGATGGAATCGAAGAATATCCAAACGCTTTTCCAATTGACTGGTGTAGACAAGTAATTAAACGATTCGAAGAAATGTCTTCAAAGCAAATAACTACTTTACAAAGTAGTATAAAGAATCAAGATGAACGCATATACATGGATTGGGCTAATCATAATTCGATGTATCATGCTGATGAAGATTTATGCTTGTTCTTTTATACACAATTAAATAAAATATATGAAGAAAAGTATAGAAAAAAATATGAAAGTTTAGGTCATGTTATGCAACATAGTCCTAAAGGGATGAGTGTTCAAAAAACTAAACCTCATCAAGGTTATCATATGTGGCATTGTGAAAATGCTGATATTAGTACAGGTTCGAGAGTGCTTGCATATACCGTTTACTTAAATGCTGTAGAAGAAGGCGGTGAAACTGAATTCTTATACCAAGGAGTTAAATGTAAACCTGAGCCTGGAAAACTTTGTATTTTTCCTACATCGTTTACGCATCCACATCGAGGTAATCCTATCTACAAAGGTGTTAAGTATATTATAACAGGTTGGTACACATTCGACCAATAGGATAAAAATGAAAATAGCAGTAGTAGGTGGCGGCACAGCAGGATTTGTAGCTGCCTTAACATTAAAAACTAGTTTTCCTTCTTACGTTGTTGATGTAATACGTTCAACAAAGATAGGAACAATCGGTGTTGGCGAAGGTTCTACCGAACACTGGACTGCATTTATGGAACATGTTGGCATATCAGCAGGAGAAATGCTTAAAGAAGTTGACGGAACATTTAAAACAGGTATCATGTTTGAAGATTGGGGAGAAAAACCTTACCTTCAAAATGTACACGAACCTTTTGTACCTAAACATTTAGGAATGCCAATGGCATATGCTAAACTTATTGGTGAAAATGTTGATCCTCGCGACTTAACAGGTGATTACCTTTGGCGTAATCATACTCCATTCAGTAAATTTATTGAAGAACGTCCTAACGATACCGGAGTTAGTCAATACCATTTTAATACTAGTAAACTTAATAACTATCTCACTAATTTTGCATTAAACAAAGGATGCCAAATCATTGATGATGAAATTATAAAAGTAAATGTTATCGAAAACAATCAGATTGACACAATTGAAGGCGAAAAACAGACATACGACTATGACTTTTACATTGATTGTACAGGATTTAGAAGATTGCTTATAGAGCCTGTGGGCGGTAAGTGGCAAAGTTACAGCAAATATCTAAAAATGAAAGAAGCAATAGTTTTTCCAACAGAATATACTAATGCTATTGATCCGCGCGGCGACGAAATACCTATTTGGACTTTGGCAAAAGCAATGAATGCAGGCTGGATGTTTCGCATACCGGTTTGGGACCGTAAAGGCAACGGTTATATTTTTGATAGTGATTTTATTACAGCCGAAGAAGCACAAGAAGAAGTTGAAAAATATTTAGGACATGGTATCGATGTAGCAAAACATATTAAGTTTGAAGCAGGAGCAATTGATAAACCTTGGATTGGCAATGTATGTGCAATAGGCCTTAGTGCAAACTTTGTAGAACCTTTAGAAGCCAGTAGTATTGGAACTAGTATTAATCAAAGTATGTTATTAGCACAGCGTATCGTCAATTACAATAATCAAACAATTAATAGATATAATGTAGAAGTAAACGCAATAATGGAAAATATTAGAGACTTTATTGCACTACATTATATTACACCAAGACGTGATACTCCTTTTTGGAGAGCTGTTGCAGAAACTCCTTTACCTTCTACCCTTGAAGAAAATTTAAAAATGTGGAAATACAGAATGCCCATTGAAGATGATTTAACTTCTCATACAAAAAAAATTCTGTTTAATGAATATAATTTTGCAATTGTAATGCATGGATTAGGGTTATTTGATACTAATAGTATTTTAAAACAATACAATACATTACCACCTGACGCACAAGAATTTGTTAATCGTCAATGCCAGCAAAAAATTCAATTTGATCAAATTAAATCTATTCCGCATAAGATAATGTTAGACTTATTGCGGAGATTAGTATGAGAATATTTGCGTTCGGGTGTAGTCTAACCCAATACTTTTATCCAACCTGGGCAGATATTCTAATTCATCAATATAAATCTAAAGGTTATCAAGGAAGTAACTGGGCTAGAAGTGGAGCGGGCAATCAATATATTAATATGAGATTGTGGGAAGCAAACACTGTTCATAAATTTAATAAAGATGATATTATATTATTACAGTGGAGCAGTATGTTTCGTGAAGATAGATATCATATGGGTCATGGTTGGTGGACACCAGGTAACTTTAGCGGGTTAACTTTAGATAACGAAGGCATGGTGCTTAATAATTTTTATTACAAAACTAAATGGCAATGGGCTGATATGATTCATTGTGTTATGCGAGACTGTGCTACTATAAGTTCAACACATAAAGCATTGTCTAGTATTGGGTGTAAAGTAGTATCAACAGCATTTAGAGAACCAGTAGAAGGTTGGGAAGAACTATCGCCTGAGTTTAATAAAACTAATTCTAAATTAGAGTTAGAGGATGTTAGGGCAGTACTAGAATCATATAAAGACGACATACAAACATCTTGCCCACCAATACTAAATGCATTAAACTTTGGAACTGATCAAGCATTTGCAGATACCAGACCTAAGAGTGTTCCTGATAGAACAGCAGACTCGCAACATATGCTACTGCCAGAACTTCATCCTTTAACACACGAAGCCGCAGAGTTTGTTGACACACATGTTGAATCACTTACTTCCGAGACAAAAGAATTTGTAGATTTTTGGAAACAACAGTATATAGATAAAGATCTTATCTACTTAGAAGATTTAAAATGGTTTAATTCTGATAAGATAGGTTGGTCAGATGATAGATGGAGACCTTAATAAATGAGTACACCGGTAATTGGATTAGACCGAGACGGAACTATCAACGAAGATATTGGTACATATGTAACTAAACCTGAACAATTTAAACCTATTCCAGGAAGTTTAGAAGCAATAAAAATGATTCGAGACAAAGGATATGATGTTGTTATTTTAACAAATCAAGCCGGCATTATGAAAGGTATTTGTGATGCAGTTGATGTTGATGTAGTGCATAACTATATGTTACAGTTATTAGGCGAAGTTGGTTGTAAAAATATTAATGGATTATATTATTCAACTACTAATTTAAAAGATGACATTTATGCAAAACCCAATATAGGAATGTTTAAACGTGCCGCTGCCGAAGTTGGAGTAGATTGGAAAAACGGTGTATACGTTGGTGACAAAATTACAGATCTTAAAGCCGCAGTTAAAGCTAAAGCTCGCCCAGTATTGTTGCGTACTGGACACGGAAAAGAAACCATTGAAAAATTAGATTCTTTTGCTAATAAAGACCTTAAAAAACAAACAGAAGTGTTTGATAATCTTTATCAATTTGCTCATAGCTTAGTTGATCTACGATAAAATTATAGTGCTACATATATTTTCAAAACGATAAATACAATATGGAGCATGTGAAATGAATAAAACATTAAACGGTCTATTCTCAAAAGGGCTAAACAACACTATTTTACTACCCCAGCAGAGTAGTTTTAGTTACAAAGGAAATTGGATTGGAGTTCATAACAACAGTGTAATGGACAAATGGCACGTTGGCGACTTTAGTAGCGCCATTTACCAAATCACTGTAGAATTTGATTCAAATGAAAAAGAAATTATGCAACTTTCTGTTGTTGCTAGACCCGATAGAGCAGTTGCATCTATCTTTGGGCGTTCTAGCATTAACCAAGAATTAGTAAGTATAAATGTAACTGTAGACGAAAGTATTTGTAAAGTCATGGTGTCTCCAACATCAAGAACATGGACAGGAGCGAAATTAATTTACCATGCAACTTATGCAAGGACAATACATCAACTTACTCCTCCTGCTATTGTCGCAGATGTATCCTCAGAGGAAGCATCTGGAATAAATACTTTTGATGCAACAACAACGTATTTTGATAATACAAATATAACATTTGATAAGGTGTAAGGAATGGCAAAATCAACAATTAATATAGGTACAGCGGCAAACGACGGTACTGGCGACAGTTTAAGATCTGGCGCAACTAAAGTTAATGCAAACATTGACGAAGTGTACGGCGCACTAGGCGACGGCACAAACTTAAAAGATATTGTAAACTCAAACTTAGAGCTTGATGTTCCTAACGACGACACAAAAATTAATAAAATTGCATTTCATGTTGCTACAACTAACCAACTAAACCAAGTTAGTCCTTCAACTTATCACGGTGCATTGATGCACAATCACCAAACTGGTACTGTACATGTTGCACACGCAGGAGCTTGGCATAAATTATTAATGGATACAAGTGGCGGAGCAATTACAAATTACACTAGTCCTTTAGCTTCAGTTGCATACATTGGTAACATTAATAGCTTAACTGATGTAGACACAGTCTCGCAACCACCACAAACTGGAAATGTTTTGAAATGGGATGGCGGCAAATGGGCACCAGGTACTGACGTTTCATCAGGTGGCGCTGGTCTAGATGCTGATACATTGGACGGGTTTGACAGTGCATACTTTACAAATTATAATAACTTAAACAATAAACCTACTATTCCTTCAGCACTAACTGATTTAGGTATCGAAGACGGTAGTGCCGAACAAGTATTAACTACTGATGGTGCAGGCGGATTTACATTTACAACAGTTAGTTCAGGTAGTGTACAAAATTTATTTGAAACTGTTGCGTCCGATGTTGGAAATACTACAGCAAATAGTGCTACAGATACACTTACTATTGCAGGCGGAACAAATATTGCAACTGCAATTGTAGGAGATACTTTAACAATTAATTATGTTGGCTCGCCAAATTCAGGTGAAGCAAACCAAAATGCATTTAGTAATGTACAAGCTGACACAGGTCTTGCTGAAGCAGATAACACTACAGATACACTTACTATTGCAGGCGGAACAAATATTACAACAACTGTATCTGGAGATACAGTTACAATTGATTATTCCGGAACTAATAGTCTAGATAGCTTAACTGATGTTGTAATTACAACACCGGCTAACGGTTCGGTTATGGCATACAACGGAACAAATTGGATTGATGTTCCCCAAACAATTGATAGAATGGCATACGGTGCTATTACAACTTTAACAGTTACAGCAGATAGTAGTAACGGATATAAATTTGATCAATATGGAGCAACAGAAGATCCAGTTATTTACGCATTGTCAGGATGTACTATTGCATTTGATCTAAATAATTCTTCATTAGCAAGTCATCCATTCCAAATTGAAACAAGTGGCGGCAGTGCATATGACACAGGATTAGTACATGTTGCAACTGATGGTACAGAATCAATAGGATCAGATGCACAAGGAAAAACAAGCGGAACATTATATTGGAAGATTCCGGCTAATATTAGCGGAAACTATGCATACCAATGTACAGTACATTCAGCTATGAGAGGAACAATTACAATTAAGCAATTGAGCGCAATTTAAGGTAAGTTATGGCAGTAATAAACGATAAATTTCAAGCACAGAATGGATTTGAAAGTCCAAACTTTAGTGTCGATAGCACTGGAAAAATAACAGCACCGGTCATTAACGTTCAAAGTATTTTGTTGAACGGGACACCATTTGTGGCATATGTGCCGCCAGAAGAAGTACCTGGTGGTGGAGATGACGACGGCCCTGTAATTACAAATGTGTTTGAGTCCTTAGCCGTAACAGGAGGAACTCTTAGAGTTTCGTATTTAGGTCAGCAAGCAATTAATGTAGTTAACGGTGTAGTAAAAATTAACAGCGTAGGATTACTACCAGGATCAATTGATCATGTTGATATTGGTTATATTGAACCTGTACAGGTAAAAGCATATACTATTGATATGACAACAGCACCTGATAGTTCAGCAAGTAATATTAACTTTAATGGCGCAAAGTTAAATGGAGATTTGGATATTGTAGATAATGTTGTTTTAAGTAGACAACCTACACAATCAGGACACGCAACAAGTAAAGGATATGTAGACGCAACAGCAACAGCTCTTGCGGTAGCATTTGGAGCATAAAGAATGGCAAAGAAAAAGATTTATAATTACAAGTTTTATCCAGGATTGGGTCTAGACGACAACACCTATCCAAATGCATGGTCACTTTTAACACAGAATAAAGAATTTATTAAGGCCGAAGTTGCGGCATGGATCCAAGCACAAGTAGGACAGGGTGCTACAGGATTTGTTGGTTACACATATAATAAAGAAAAATGTGAAAGAGACACAGGATTTAACGTTGATGCTTACGCATTTGATTTAAGATATACTGGAAATTCTGAAACATATAGAATTGCAAATACATATTTTGAAAAAGAAGTTGCACAGGTTGACGGAGATAGAGTAGCAGAAGTTAAAGCAAAAGAATTTACACGTGATTTAATTATCAATCATGTGTTTAGTAATTCTCCACAATCAACACCGTATCAAGGCAATGTTGCACAAGTAATTGATTTATCAAAGACTGCCGAACCGGCAGCTGGCACAGTTATTCAAACATTAATTGGACTTGTTGTTAATGTATTAACATCAGGATTAAGTGCATTACCAACATTCCAACGTAAAGGTTTAGGACATATTAGATTCCAAGGCAATTATGATTCAAGTGATTTGTTAATTGTAACGAACACAACGAAAACAGAAGTCATTTATAACTTTACAGATGTAACCAAAGGCGGCATAGTTACACGTAAAAATGATGTTACTCCTAGAGATAGTAGCGGATATACTGAAAAGTTTGATTCAACTGATGCAAATTATAATGCAGACGGCGATTTTCCAAAGTATTTACAGACTACCGACTCGGTAACTATTTTAGATCTTACGTTTAATACATCGTCTATGAGCGAAAGTGACGAACTTCAAATCTTTATTGATAGTCCAGAACAACGAACAAGACCATATGACTTTGGTACAGATGCCATTGAACGTATGCGTATTGCTCCTCCGTTATCAATGCTTGACGCTGACTTTGAATACGGCTTACAGCCTACAAAGTGGTCAGCTATTGGCATGATGAGAGGGTATCCAAGTGTATATGAACTTCCAGGCACAGATACACAAGTACAAAAGGTACAAACAGACGCTTCTGCAGGAACAGAAGGAATTGGATCAAGTAAAATTACAGTTACAACAATTGGTGCACACGGTTTTATACCTGGCACACCAATTACAATTAAAGCACTAGAAGACGGTGTTGCTGGCGCGGCAAGAGCTGAAGGCTCGTTTATTATTATTGAAGTTCCAACAAATACCACATTTACTTTTTATGCAAAAGCAAAAGTTGGTACAACTGACGGTGAAATTCTTTCTACAACATATACTCAATTAAGACAAGGTGCGTTTTATACTGGTGCTAGTATTGGACAGCCTGCATTTGATGTGTTTAGTAATGGTACAGCAGGTACTATGTCACTAAGTTTAACTGCTCAACCAGGCGAAAATAGACTTGCATTTACAGGCGACGTACCAGAAGTTGGCGCTCCAATTAATGACCCGGCATTTCCTGTAGGTACACAGGTTACAGCTATTTCAAGTACACCTAACGGGTTAGCACTACCTTTACAATTAACGGCTGATGTTGCCCCAGGTAATACAGATATTCAAGTTGCTACTACTGTGGGAATTGTTCCAGGACTAGCGGCAAATAACGGAAGTAATGATGCTATCTTTGTTAACAATATTGTAGGTAATACAATTAGTATGAGTGGAAGTTTTACCACAGCAATTACTAGAAACACAGAAACATACACAGGTGTTTCAGGATCAATTGCTTCTCCAGTAGGTAACAACGGACAGTTTAATATTACTAGAACCGGAGTTGACTATAGCATAGCTAGTATTGCACAAGCAGGTAGCGGATATGTTGCAGGTGACGTTGTATTAGTTACAGGTGACAACTTAGGTGGACAAACACCAGCAAATGATGCTACTATTGTAATTACTACTGTTAACGGTACGGGTGGTATTACTGGTGCAAGTATTAGCGGAACAGCACTAAGCGGAAGCATTTCTTACTTAGCAGTAACATCTACATATAACAATGCTGCCGGCGATTTTGGTACAACAAATTTTGATATTTCATACGAATCAGGCGGCTTTACAACAGTAGATATTAATTCACCAAACGATACATCAGGATTTGCTATTAATGATAGGATCCGTATTGTAGGTAGTCAGCTCTTAGGCGGATCTGGACAAGACGGTAATCAAGCATCAGGCGGCAACGACTTTGTAGGTAAAATTACATCTGTTGGCGGCGGTGGCTCTATTACTACTGTAGAAGCAGATAACGTAGCTTGGAGTCAAGGTACGCCTCCTAGTCAAATTAGAAGTTATCAGTTCGGTGGAGTTGGTTTATCGTTTACTGGGGGATCAGGTTCTAATGTTGAATTTACTATTAACGTTGATGGTACATCATATGGTATACAGTTTTCACAAGCAGGAACAGGATATAATACAGCTGATACATTAGTATGTTTAGGGTCCGATTTAGGCGGCGCAACTCCTGCTAATGATTTGTATTTAAGAGTTGTTGCAGTAGATGGTGTTGGCGGAATTCTTGATGTAAGATTAGAAGGTGCTGATGAATCTTCAATCCCGACAGCATTTAATGGCGGCACATTTACATCTAAAACATTATCAAATGTAACAGGATCAGGCGCAGTATTCGACATTACAAATGACGGTATAAATTATAGCGCAACTATTGATACAGCTGGTATAGACTATCATTTAGATCAAACATTTACAGTAGCCGGAACAGAATTAGGTGGAACAACTCCAGCTAACGATGCTACTATAACTGTTGCTACTGTAAGTGGAACTGATGGATCTATTACAGGCGTAACTATTGCAGGCAGTGCTCCTGCACTACCAACATCATTTAGCGGTGTTGCAGGTACTAATCAAGCACATGCTGGTGCAGGCGGCACATTAAATATTACTAGAACAGCAGGAACATATACGATTGCAATTAATGCATCGGGATCAGCTTATCAAATTGGTAACAAAATTACTATTGAAGGAACAGCACTTGGAGGTATTTCACCTACAAATGATGCTACTGTATTAGTAACAAACGTTGACGGCAGTGGCGGATTAAACACTGTTACTATTGAAGGAACAGGCGCTGGTGGCGGCAGTTTAAATTTAGTTAACGGTGTTACACTTACTGACTTTAGTACTCAAACAATTACTTCAGGATCTGCAGTCGACTTTGAAGCACTTGCAACTATTGAAATTACATGGCCGTATGCACACGGTATTGTTCCAGGTGATACATTTATTGTTGACGTTGCATCTGATGATGGAGGAACTAATAATCACTCGTTAGCATCAGGTTCGTTTATTGCAATTAATATTCCGACCACTAAGAAACTTAGATACAATGCTAGAGCCCCAGGAAATATTTTAGAAGCCACAGCCGGCGATAGTACTGTTGATAAGATTCAAGGTAACATTTATATGCGTCCAGACAGTTTCTTTATTCACAGACCATATGACGGCGGCGTGCAGTTAGGCACAGGTGGTCCACAACACGGTGCGCAAGCAATTCGTCAGAGTAAAAAATATATTAGATATCAGTCAGGTAAAGGTATTATGTACACAACTGGTGCATTGTTTGCTCCAAGTTATGATGTACGTACTGTAACATCAACAGGCACAGAACTAGGAAATACTATTACTATCGTTACTGACGACAATGATCACGGCGCACAAGTTGGTGGTAAAATTAGACTTATTGGAGTTGAAACAGCTGGGTATAACGGCGAATATATAGTGACACAAATTGTAGATGAGCGCACACTACGCTGTCAGAATTTAAGAAGACTAGGAAGTACAACAGCCACACTTGGATTTGCCGCACAGATGAGTGTAGTTAGTTGGCATGGTGCAACAGTACGATCCGGCATCTTTGACGATCAAAACGGAATTTACTGGGAATTTGACGGTAAAAATGTAAGTGTAGCCCAAAGAACAAGTACAAAACAATTAGCTGGAACAGTAAGTGCTACACCGGATAATAACGTTCTTTACGGTACTAATACAAGATTTAGAGATCAGTTAAAAGCTGGTGATAGAATTGTATTAAAAGGTATGACACACGTTGTTGCTAACGTTGACTCAAACTCACAAATTACTGTAACACCAGACTATAGAGGTGTTAGCTCAATAGGTGCAGCCAAAATTAACTTAATTACAGATAAAAAAGTTCTACAAGAAGAATGGAACTTAGACAGACTAGACGGCACAGGGCCAAGTGGATACAATATGGATGTTAGATACATGCAGATGATTGGTATTCAATACAGTTGGTATGGTGCTGGTTTTATTGACTGGATGCTACGTGGTGCTGATGGTAACTTTGTATTCTGTCACAGAATGCGTAACTCAAACGTAAACACAGAAGCATTTATGCGTTCAGGTAACTTGCCTGTGCGTTATGAAGTTACTAACGAAGGTGCAACTACTGCACTAGCGGAAAGCATGGATACTACTCAAGATTATATTCCGTTAGTAGAATCGAAGTTCTTCCCAAACAACGGTACAGTGTATATTGATAACGAAATTATTACATATTCATCAATTGATCATACTGCTAAACGACTTCTAAACTGTACACGTGGGACATTCTTAAGTAATTTCCAAGCTGGAGCCAATAGACAATATCAAGCTGGTCCAGCAAGTAATCATGAGATTAGAACAGGAGTTGTATTAATTAGTAATACAATTACTCCGCTTATTAGTCACTGGGGTTCTGCGTTTATTACAGATGGCGGATTCGACGAAGATCGTGGTTATATCTTCTCATACACAGAAACAGGACTGGCAGTGACAACAACAAGACAAACAGCGTTCTTGCTACGTCTAGCACCTAGTGTTTCAAATGCTATTGTTGGAGATTTAGGAGATAGAGAACTACTAAACAGAGCGCAGTTACTTATGCAAGGTCTAGAAATTACCTCAGACGGACTTGATCCAACCAACTCTAACGCACCAATTTACGGTGGTATTGTTATTGAAGGTATTCTTAATCCACAAAACTACCCACTCAATCCAAACGATATTGGTTGGACAGGATTGTCAGGACTAGCACAAGGTGGACAGCCAAGTTTTGCTCAGGTTGCTTCGGGCGGTAGTGTTAACTGGAACAGTGGTGATACTGCTACATATACTACAGCGGCAGTTATGCCAAAAGTTACAACGTCAGCGCAGTTAATGCCATGGTGGGCTTTTAGAACAAATAGAAACTATGCATACTTTGACCAAGTATCTTGGGAACAAGCTAACTTATCTACAGGTGATCTTGTAAATGCAGATGGCGGCGGCAACGAATACTTCCCAGCAGGAACTACAATTCAACAAATTGTAGACCAGACTATTTACGGAAGATATTTAGTTTACTTTACACGTAACTCAAATAATAACAGTGGCAACGGTGCTATACAAACATTTGAAAAAGGTGGCGATCTAGATAACGCTTCTTATGCATTCTTTACTAAAGCTGTTTGGGACGCATCAGGTGCAAGAGCAGGCACAGCATTAGGCGACGCGGCAGGAGATCCAACTAACCAACCTGATATTACTATGCCTTCAGGTACAGCGGTTAACAGTATTCAAGGTCCGTTAACTTTTGGTGTTACAGGATCAGGAGGTATTGAATACTTTAAAGTTAACTTTAATAACTCGTTTAATGGTACAGTTAGTCCAGGAGATTTGTTTAACTTTACATTCCAACAGCCTCCGTATGCACAACCAGGAGAAACAGTATTCTCGTTCATTGCGCAACCTGGAGAAAGAGCTACACTAGATTTAGGACAGTTGAAAGAACTTACAAATACTACATTAGGTGGTAGAGGTACGTTCCCGAACGGACCAGACGTATTGGCACTAAACGTTTATAAAACGTCAGGTGAACCTGTAAATGCTAATATTATTATTAAATGGGGTGAAGCACAGGCTTAACAGCCCGTACTTTCATCGGAAAGAATCTCAGGTATTGCCTGAGATTTTTTTTGACTATCTCCTGGCATAATTCTATAATTATCTTCTACACTGTCAGGAGTACTTACCTCTGTAATACTACTACCTGCTTCCATACATACTACTTGATGAGGTTGAAGAGGAGGATTATGCCAAGTCATTCCTTCAGTAAGTTCTTGCGATTTAAATTCAGCAGTTTCAGTATCGATCCATTTTAACAAAAATCTTCCGTTGTTTACAAACCATGTTTCGTCTTTTTCTTTATGAAAATGCATACTAAATTTTGCCCCAACGCGATCAAACACCATAATCTTACCACAGTACTTGTCATTAGTTGCCCAGATTAGTTCATATCCCCAACCTTTATCTACTTTGCCTTCAAGTCTAGTTGGCTCCATTTAAATATTCCTCCACAGTAATCCAATGTCTAATTGGAATTGTATTATGTAATCTTGCATTATCTGCACATGTATATTCTTGATATTGTCCTTTAAGTTTATCAGGCATATCAATATATTCAATAGTTGCATTATGTTTTTCAGCAACTAATTGAGCAACTTTTTCTACACTAATTGCGTTACCAGTTCCAACATTATAGATACCGCTAACATCTTGTTCCATCATTTGTTCGTGTATACGCACTATATCATATACACAGACACAATCACGTTTATACTGATCACTGTTTTTAAAAAGTTTAATAACACCGTCTTGTTCTGCTTGACGCTGAAACTTGCTTACAAGACTCATTTGATCACCTTTATGACCTTCTCCAGGACCGTATACGTTAAAATAACGGAAGCTCTGTACATTCATTTGAAATGAGTCTGGTTGATAAATTCCATGATCAACTAGAAATTTATCAACTAAGTATTTGCTCCAAGCATAAGGTGTTTGCGGATATTTTGGCGCATCTTCATTAAAATCGGTATATGGACCATACACACTTGCACTACTTGCTAGTTGAATATTTGTGCCGTAATTATCACAAACTTGCAATAGCCTTAGCGTAAACTCGTAATTATGAGCCCAAACTTTTTCAATATCTCTTTCTGTCGTATCTGAAATTGCACCAGTATGAATTACCCAATCATATTGATCTACTGCCGGAACAACGTTTTCAACATATTCAAAACCTTCAACCTCGTGCCCTTTATGCAACATATAATTTGCAATGTGACTTCCAATAAAGCCTTTATGTCCTGTTACTAAAATTTTCATGTATTCTCTCTACTATATTTGTGGTTGACTTTCCTTTAACTGTAGGAAAAATTTCTACATTATAATCTTGATGACCAACTACAGTCTCTATTATATAGTCTCCGCCCTTAATAATCAAGTCTGGATTGACTATTTTGAGCAAATTTTCTGGGGTATCTTCTGTAAATACCTTTACTTCATCTACCCAAGGAAGCACTTCAAGTTGTTCAATACGTGTAGCAATATCGTTAATTGGTCTATTAGAACCTTTTAATCTTTGAACACTAGCATCACTATTAACACCAACTACTAATTTATCACCTCTACTTTTTGCATATTTTAACAATTCTAAGTGTCCGGCGTGTAGTACATCAAACACTCCATTTGTAAATATTACTTTTCTTTTAATATCACGCATTGTTACAACATGCACTCCACGATGTTCAACAGATCTTGCACTTGCATAGCATGCAAGTTCGCATGCTTTAAAAATATCCATACCTTCGTTAATTCCATATGCAATTACTGCCAATGCAGTATCACCAGCACCAGTAACATCAGCAACTTCTTTAACAGGTTCTTTAAAATGCCTGTAGGTTAAATCGTTACATAGTACATGCATTCCGTTTGCACCGTCTGTGACTACGAGATATTTCCAGTTATGATTTTTAAGATGTACAATAGCTAATTCTTTTTTAAATTCACCAAACCATTCAGTATATTCTTTCATATTAGGTTTTACTAAAAATGCACCATCATAAAAATCAGGTGATTGTTTAGGATCAACAATTACTTTACATCCTTTAGATACTAAGGTTTGTACAGTATTTTTTCTAATTACACCTTTATCATAATCGCTTATTACAACAACATCGTCTTTATTAATTTCTTTTAATAATTTTTCAAATGCAGTATTATTAGAATATTTTTCTTCTCTGTCCCATCGTACTATCTGTTGTCCATTTTGTCCTACTACTCTATTTTTACTAGTGGTTACATTTGCATCCATTACTACATTAAAATCAATATTTGTATTTTTATCAAAACATTCGACGAGCTGATATCCTTCTTTATCTGTAGATATGGCACCGTATAAACTAATTTCACCAACTAAACTAGAAATATTTAATGCAACATTGCCAGCGCCTCCTGGTTTTAATTCTTGATGTGTTTCGAGCAATACTGGTACAGGTGCTTCCGGACTAATCCTAGATGCTTCTCCGATAATCCATCGATCTAACATTACATCGCCATAAACTTTGATCATTACATTCCTCTTATATATTTTGTGTTATCGGGTAAATTTTCTGACTTCATATGATGTTGTTGAACATGGTATAGATATGCACTATCACTTAACACTACATCATTATTATAGTTCAATTCTTTACGTGCAACTATATCTGTTAATGCGCCAGTACCAGTTAAAACAAAACTCCATAGTGGCCATCCGGCACTTCCTTCTTGTCTTGGAAATAGTGTAGCATTAGGAACTCTGTGTTTGCATATTTCGTGAATGGAGTTTACAAAATCAGTTTTTGTTGCACCGCTATCAATATGTTTCCAAAATTCTGTATCATTTCTGCCGCAGGTATAATGTGCTACAAGAAAATCTTTCATTGTATCGTACAAGTGTCCATTAACTTTATTGTAGTTTTCTACTTGTGCATCATTACATGTTTCTTGGACATGTGATCCTAAACAACCAAATATAAAATGTTTTAATTGGAAAATAGTTGTATGAATACTAGTTGCTTCTAACGGTTCAGCAAACGCCGCACACAAGCCAATTGACAATACGTTTTTAATCCACAACTTTTCTTGACGGCCACTATCAAACTTTAATAATCTAATTGGATCAACTTTGCGTCCAATTGTTTGCTCTAGTTCAGCATGTGCTTGATCAGGGGTAACAAAGTCATCACAAAATACATATCCGCATCCTCTCCGATTCTTTGTCGGAATCTGCCAACACCATCCATTGTTCTGCGCCCATGCATTAGTAACAGGTTCAATAATTTCATCATCTTCATACGGTAATAAAAATGGTAAGGCACTATTTACAGGCAAGTTTTCTTTATAACTTTTCCATTTTCCACCTACTGCTTTCATTAGCACTTGATTAAATCCACTAGCATCAATAAACATATCTCCAATTACAGATTGACCATTAGATAAATTTAGTTTTTCAATGTATCCTGACTCACTGTTAAGTATAACATCATTTACTTCACTGTCAATATGTTCAGCATTACTAATCTTTTTAAAGTATTGTCCTACTTTGTGAGCATCAAAATGATAAGCGTGATTTCCTGCTGGCTCTACAAAACTGTTTTTATTATGATGTATTTTATAACCTAATTCTGTTGAAATATGTAATAAGTTATTATCTCGGTAACCTAGTGCATGCTGAAAAATAAGATCAGACCGATCATTTGATGTTGGGCTACCGTCAATTGGACCTATGTAAAACTTACTAGGATCTTTGTTCCACCCAATATGTTTAATACCTAGTTTAATAGTAGCATCACATTCTTTAATAAAATCTTGTTCATTACATCCAAGATCCCACATCTCATTTTGTACAATGTTAGTTAGTGATCCAGTTGATCCTTCACCAGCACCGATAATACCTATCTTAGAGCTTTCAATTACAGTAACTTTATGTTCAGAACGTATTTTTGAAATCATTAGCGCGGCTAGCCAGCCGGCAGTGCCTCCACCGACAATAACTATTTTCATACCAGCGATCCTCTATCGCCCCTAGCCTGGGCTAACTGAAACCAATCTAGTCCTAAGTTAGTTGATTTGATAGCATCTGTATGCTTTAAACTAGTGTGCATTCTAATCTCTTCTGCTTTTTGAAAATCATGTAACAAAAAATCAATCTCCTGTGGTGGCATATAGTTTAAATCTACGTTTACAGGATAACCCATTTGTATTAACCATAAGTGCCAATTAGGCGGATGGAATAATGTTCTTGATTGGACAGGAGTGTAAAATTTACGTTGTGGATCTTTTAACCAATCCTCATACCATAGATGTTTTTCTGATTTTACATGTGTTTCTTTTACATAATTCCAGAATGGCGTATCCCATTCTGTGTCAGCATAATGACTGTTTACAAAATCAACAGCGTCATTATACCAAACTTCCATTTCTCTATTGTAGGTTTCTATATTAGTATCATTATAAGCGTATTGAGGGATCATATCCATTAGTTTCTCAACACCCGTAGTCATACTAGCAAGTCCAGTTGATTCTAGCGGTTCGATAAATCCACCACTTAATCCAATCGAAACAACGTTGCCCTCCCAAAAGTTTTTACTGTAGTAAGGTACCCAATCAATTAATTTTAAATCTTCTGGTTTGATTCGATTATTCCAATGCTCACAGAAATAGCGTTTTGCCTCTTCTACGTCTGTAATATCCTTGTTAAATACTAGTCCTGAACCAATACGTGATTGTACTGGAATTTTCCAAATCCATCCATGATCAACAGCAGGACATTTTACATATGGTACACATTCTTTTTCAAAATCATCATATGGAATGTGTCCAGCAACAGCGGCATTAGTAAACAATCTACCTTCACCTAGCAGTTCTACCCTGTCTGCTTCTTTAAGTATACTTGCAAATCCTGTACAATCAATAAAAAAATCACTATGATGAACAACACCATTTTTAAGTTCTACGCTGGTTACATTATTTCCGTCTTTGTTTACTTTAACAACATCACTTTTAATTACAGTTACATTATTTTGACAAATTCTTTGTAATTCAGTTACTAATTTACCTGCATCAATATGATACGCTAAGGTTTCAAATGCTCCCCACATATCTAATTTATTCATCATGTTAACTTCGTATGTAGGTACAGATGTAGTTTTGAAATCTAAATTTTGGTGTTGCGCCCAAAGATCATACGCTGTACATCCTTGAGTGAAATAACTTCTATTCAAGTAAAAAGGATGCCACACATTGTTTTCTGGCTTCCGCCATCCAGGAAATTCAATTCCTGATTTATAAGTTGCATCAATATTAGCAAACCATTGGGGTAGATTAATTCCGCACTTTCTTAAAAAATGCGGAAAAGTTAAAACGGTTGCTTCACCAACGCCAATAGGATTACCTACTTCTTTGTCAATTACTGTAACAGGTAAATCCCAAAAGTTATTTTGAATATAAGTAGCCGCAAGCCATGCCGCTGATCCACCACCTACTATAGTAATGTTTTTAATTTTCTTCATTTTCTAAAAATCCTATTAAATCAAAAACTGTTTTTAATTTTGTTTGATTTGATTTATTTTGCAAAGTGCTACGTAATCCCATATGTAAAGGCATAGGCCACTTTCCAAAACTAACCCATGCATATCCATCGTGTTCGGCATTAAGTACAGGTAAAAATTCTTCTTTTATAACTACTAGATACGTATGAAAGCTAAATTTTTCGTCAGTACTAACAAATGTTTCAAGGGGAATAGTTTTGATTATATTAGGTAATCCACCTACTTCTTCGTGAATTTCTCGTTGCAAAGCAGGCCAAGGGAGTTCATCCTTACCGTTAGTGCCGCCAACAAGTCCCCAAACATTTTTTTGTTTGCTTTGTGTGCGGTGTAATAATAAGAATCGTTTCGTACTTAGCGAATAAATTAATGCTCCGCTACAAATTATCTCATGGTTCATATAACTAGTTATCTTAGAATGCTAGTCGCCATGTTCCTTTTCGGTATAATCCTTCGAACGATAAAATCCAATCAGATCCGGTCCATCTGTACTGAATTCCAGTGTTAAGATTAGTAACATACTTTGTAGTTGTACCTGGGTCTGCACTAGCATCAAATACGATATGCCATTGATATCCATCCCATTCTACAATGTCGTTTTCGTTTGCTACAAAATCTGTACCGTCTGCATTTTTCCAAGCATCTGGACCATCATACGGGTCTCTACTACTTCCGTCATTTGGATCTTGGCCAAATGTCATTAATCCGCCAACATTTTCACTGTTATTTAGATTGCCAAGTAATAGTACTCTTGCTCCAGCATCTGTTGGATCTACATCTGGATTATATTTTTCAGGATCGATAATTAAATCTACACTTCCAGTATTGTTTCTTCCGCTAACAGTTGGAAAATCAGTATTTGTAGGTATAGTGTCTGGGTCCCATTGCACTAATAATTGTGTATCATCAAGAGAGTTTAATGTGACAACACCATTTACGCTATTAGTAACTGATTCTCCTTCGATTGTAACTCGTTGTACTTGTAATTGTGTAAGTCCGTTTTGAAAGCCAGGTCCTTCTGGAGCTCCTTCTAAGAATTTAGGCCAAGATACTCCACCAAGTCTACCTTTATATATTAGTTGTGCAATTCCGTTGAGTACTTGCATATCAAAACTACCCCAACTAGATGCCATTACGTTTCCTGTAAGACTGCTAGTATCAAACGGACCATTGCCAGCCGGGGTAAAGTTATTAGGATCTGTACCTCTCATTGCAGGACGATTTGTATCAGTCCATGCAAGTAATTCTGGTTGTGATGTACCTAACGAAATACTTCCTCTTGATTCGTCAAATATACTCATTACGACATCAGTAATAACACCGAGCTTTTTAACTTTAACTGGCATATTAATATAGATAGGTGTTGTAAATCCTAATTGCGCTACATCAATATCACTTTCTGTACCAATTGGAATTGATCTACTACTAAAACTCATAGATGTAAGTTCAACACTAGTTAAACTACTCCAGTCAATATAGTTGTCTGTAGTTTGTATTTCTAAACTAGGATTAAACAGCATTAATATCTGTTCAAGTATTTGTAATTTTTGATCTGTATTAGTTGACCATATATCTACATTTATGTTAAGTGTATATGGACTTGGCATAATACGTTCGACTGTATAATTTTTTCCTTGAGTGTTTAAGTACTCTTTATTTTCGACATCATAAGCACGTTCACGAATATTAACTTTATTAGTATATGTAGAATCAGCTGTCCTTGATCTGTCTTGTTCAAGTCCAGTAATATATACACCAATACGAGGTGCACTCGGAACTTTATTTTCGGAATTGTCTCTAAGAATATGTCCTACTTGACGTGTAATATCTCCATATAAAACAGGTACTTGTACTATTTTACCGTCGCCGTCTTTATACGAAAAGTTACTAAACAACCTTACTAATTGTGTAACATATCTTCTTATTTGACCATCATAGAAATGTTGCATTAATTATCCGCCTTTGGTCTAAGTGCTTTCGAAATACTTTGTCTTTCAACAGTCTCTTCGCCGCCAATAGTATCAGTATTAGTGTTATTAATAAAGCTACCTTTTTGTGTTTTCTTAGTATCAGTATTACTCAGCGTCATACGTACTTTATCTTCCATTTTAACCCACATTGATCCATTGTATCTAAACAATCTATTTGGAAACATATCAACTCTTAAGAAATAGTCGCCTTCAACACTAGTTGTAGGGAAACTGATTCCGCTACCAAATGCTTCACCATTGGGTGCAATTCCGTCTCCAATCAAATATCCCTGATATCCATTTCTATCAGGTGTTTGATTAACTCTACTTGCATCTAAATTTCCACTAGCAATACTAGCATCAATGTCATTTTGATCAGCTCTAACTACTTCTGGAATATTATTTTCATCAACTTGTAATGTAAAGAAACTTGTAGTATCATAACCTGACATATCTGCATCTGCTTCAGCTTGCGAAATAATTGCATTATTAATTTGCATTTCTTTTTCGTAAGTTGATAATACATCACGTAATGTTTGTGAACTACCTTCTTCAGTTGGCAAGTCAAGAATTTCTTTAAACTCTTGACTATCCATAATCTGTTTCATTTTAACACGATACAAATGCGGATACCAAGTAGGACTAAATCCTTCGCTTGCACGATTAACATCTTCTACAACATAAAATCTTTTTAATGCTACACTATAATCATTTAATGCAAATTCGTCTTTTAGATGCGGCAATTCAATTACATCTCCTGCCATAATTTTTCGACCCAGTGCCTTAACACTGTAATTAATAGGTATTGTCATAAAAACAATATCGTTTTGTAAGAACAATCCAAATTGACTCATGTCAAAATCTACATCACTTACGTTGTAGATTCCTCTCATAGTATAAATGTTTGGATCGTATTTTCTATCTCTGTTTTCCATAAACAACATATCTTGTATGTTAGTTTCTTTAACAGCATCATAACGAGGTTGATCAGCAGTTGCATCTACTTCCTCTGGGTTCTTAGGACCTAAGTATTTGTGAACAAATACGTCGGTACCTCCGACAGTAAACATCTCTGTTATAGTCTTATCTAAGAAATCGTAATCTTTCCCTCTTTCGGGTTTATATAAACTGAGTCTTGGCATAGTAATGTTATTTATCGTTGCATAAATAGTATAGCGGAGATGAAAGAACATGGCTAATAATATTAACACAAAAAGACAAGAAGTTTACAAGTATGTAGAACTTAATCTAGGCGGCGGCATGATTGACGTTGAATTAGATCCGGATCACTACGAAACAGCATTAAATACAGCACTTGCAAAATTTAGACAGCGTTCTGATAACAGTGTTGAAGAATCGTATTTTTTCTTGCCAACAGTTATTGATCAAAATGATTATATATTACCAGACGAAGTTATGGAAGTTAGACAAATTTTCCGCAGATCAATAGGGTCAAGAACAGGCGGTGGCGATGGCGGAACATTGTTCGAACCATTCAATATGGCTTACACAAATACCTATTTGCTAAGTTCTTCTAATATGGGCGGTCTTGCTACGTATGCAATGTTTGCAGGATACCAAGAACTAGTAGGACGCATGTTTGGATCATTCATTGAATTTAAATGGAATAGATCTAACAAAAAACTTACAATTCTACAACGATCAAGAGCAGAAGAAGAGTTACTACTATATGTGTATAACTATAGACCCGACTTTGAACTGCTAGACGACTATCTAGCAAGCCAGTGGATTAAAGATTACACACTTGCAAAATGCAAATATATGCTAGGCGAAGCACGTAGTAAATTTGCTACCATTGCAGGACCACAAGGTGGTAGTAGTCTTAATGGTGATGCCCTTAAAGCAGAAGCCGCTGCCGAGTTAGAAAAGTTAGAAAACGATGTAGCAATGGCTGTACCAGGCGGCACAGGATACGGATTCACAATCGGCTAACATAAAGGTTGACACTTTATAAATTATTATGTATAATATATGTAAATTTGTAAGGATTCGTCATGATTATAGGTATTTGTGGATTAATTGGTAGTGGTAAAGGTACCGTTGCTGATATTCTTGTAGAAGAACACAATTTCCAAAAGATTAGTTTCGCAGATAAACTTAAAGATGCTGTATCACTTTTGTTTGATTGGGATAGAGACATGCTTGAAGGCGACACTGCTGAAAGCAGATATTGGCGAGAACAACCGGATAATTTCTGGTCAAAAGAAACTGGCCGCACAATTACACCTAGATTAGTACTACAAGAATTTGGCACAGATTGTATGAGAAATGGATTCTATGACGGAGTTTGGGTTAGTTTTTTTAAAAAAACAGTATTAGATAATCCTAAAACTAATTTTGTAGTACCAGACTGTCGTTTTGAAAACGAAGCAAGTATGATCAAAGAGCTTGGCGGAAATGTTTGGTGTGTAAAACGTGGACCTGATCCTTTATGGTTTAGACAATACATTGATTTAGATATACAACCAACAGACGTACATATGTCAGAATGGGCTTGGGCCAAAGTTCCATTTGATTTTAATATCTATAACGAAGGTACTCTTGACGATCTTAAAAGTCAGGTACAAGGTCGCCTTGCTTCCACCTTACGCCTTGCTTCTGTAGTACCCTCTGACAGTTAGCACATATTGTTTTTAAGTTACTGTGCAACGTGTTAGATAAATCACCATCTATATGGTATACATTAAATTGTTCTTTATGTAGTGATTTGAATCCGCATTTTTCGCATTGCTCTTTTTGACGATATCCGTTCTGATACCATTTAGGAATACCCCATTTTTTCTGTCCGTGATGTAAACAAGTATCACACGATTTCCTATAATAAGTTTTACCGTCTTTTTTATAGTTTACGGCCGCCGGCCTGTATCCACATTTACACAAAGGTCTCATAATACTATTTACCATACCTTTACACCACCTTTTATTCGGTGTTTCTCCATACTTTTTTAATCAAATCATATAAATACTTTTAACAGTTGTTTTATTTTAACAGGAGAACTACAAAATGGCATTAATATCACCAGGTGTACAAGTCAGTGTAATCGATGAAAGTTTTTACACACCAGCAGAACCAGGTACTACTCCAATGTTGTTTGTTGCGTCTAAACAGGACAAAGCAAACGCGGCAGGAACAGGTACAGCAAGAGGTACAACAAAAGCGAACGCAGGCGTTCCATTCTTAATTACCTCACAAAGAGATTTAGCAGATACGTTTGGAGATCCAATCTTTCAAACTGATGCAAACAATAACCCAGTAAACGGTGGGGAACTTAACGAGTATGGTCTACAAGCGGCTTACTCATATTTAGGAGTTTCAAACAGAGCGTTTGTTGTAAGAGCAGATGTTGACTTAGGTGAACTAGAGCCAAGCGCAAGTGCGCCAGCGGCAGCTCCGGCAAACGGAACATATTGGTTTGATACTTCCCTAACAAAGTACGGAATTTTTGAATGGAATTCAAATGCTGTGACTGTTACTGGTGGACAGTCATTTACAAATAAGATTCCATTGGTAATTACTTCTAACACTAATCTAGTTGGCGGATCAAATACAGGACTTCCAAAAGCTAGTGTAGGACAAGTAGGCGACTATGCAGTAGTAACAACAACTACTACTAACAAAGTATACTACAAGAATTCCTCAGGAACATGGGTTAAAGTAGGAACAGCTGATTGGGTTGCAAGTCATCCAACTATTAAGGGAACAGCAACTAACCCAACACTAGTAAATGGTGAAACTATCATTATTAATGGTACAACTACTGCCGTTACTGGCGTAAATGTTACACAAATGGCAGCTGATATTAACGGCGCAGGCATTACTGGCGTAACAGCTGGAGTTGTCGATAGTAAGCTATACATTTACAGTGATGGTAGTTCTATTACTGACGGTGGAAGTGATGTTGACGGAGCAATTGAAATTGCCGCAGGTTCATCAGGTACACTACTAGCAGACTTAGGTTTGACAGCTGGAACATATTACGCACCGCAACTAATTATTGCACCGCACACTAACGTTCCAGGATTTAAATCATCTGATACACAGCCTAGACCAACAGGTTCAGTTTGGTTTAAAATGACTGAAGCTAATTTAGGTGCTCAGATGAAAGTTAAAGTTTATAACTCAACAACTAAACTTTGGGCAGACAAAGCGGCTCCTGTGTATAAAACACACCAGGAAGCACTTTACAATTTAGATAAAACAGGCGGCGGAATTAACCTAGCACTAGGTACAGTTTATGTCCAGTCTCATACTACAGAAGCAGAAAATGAAGAATTAGACTTTACAATTTTTGCTAGATCAACTTCAGGAGCAACAAAGATTGTTTCAAGTCCTGTTACTGCAAGTAGTCTTACAGCAGGAACATACGGCTTTACAATGGCAGAAAGCGATCCAAACAAAGCAGCCATCCAAGGCGGCAAGGCAATTAGCATTACTGTTGCAGGAGCAATTACTGATGCAGATGAAATTGCTGGCGCAATTAATTCAGCAGGATTTGAAAACATTGTAGCAAGCGTAGATGCTTCTAACAGAGTTGTAATTGAACACAACGATGGAGGCGAAATCCGTATTGCAGATACAAATAGCGCACTAGGCGACATTGGCTTTGCGGCTTACAACTATTCAACTAAAGCAGGAACAGCAAACTTGTATGCGGCTCCAGCAGGCGATAGTGTTTATGATTTCCATGCTTCAAATTGGAGAATCCTAACACAAACTGCCGGACCAGATGCACCAACAGCACTAACAACTGATGGAGCATTGTGGTACAATTCAATTGTTGATGAAGTTGACATTATGGTACATAACGGTACCATTTGGAAGGGATATGCAAATGTTTATCCAGATGCTGATCCAACAGGACCAATTGTTTCTGCAACTGAACCTACTCAACAGACAGATGGATCATCTCCATTAGTAACTGGCGATTTATGGATTAGTACAGCAGATTTAGAGAACTATCCACAAGTACACAAGTACAATGCAGATTTACAAAAATGGATTGCATTAGACGAAGGTGATCAAACTACAGAAGATGGTATTTTGTTTGCTGATGCACGTTTTGGTACAAGCGGCGGTACAGCTACAGAAGCACCAAGTGGAACTATTCCTGAACTATTAGTAAGTGATTATCTAGACACAGATGCACCAGATCCTGCATTATATCCAAAAGGTATGTTGCTATGGAATCTACGCAGAAGTGGATTTAATGTTAAGAAATTTGTACGTAATTATGTAGATACTACAGCTAAAAACGTTCGTCAAGGTGATGTAAGTATGGCATTGTACTATCCACATCGTTGGGTAACAGAGTCAGCTAACCAACCAAATGGTGCAGGTAGCTTTGGACGTAAAGCACAGCGTAAAGTTGTTATCCAAGCACTACAAGCAATGGTTAACAGCAACCAAGATATCCGCGATGACGAATCAAGACTATTCAACGTTATGGCAACTCCAGGTTATCCAGAACTAATTGGTGAAATGGTAAGCCTAAATTACGATAGAGGTTTAACAGCATTTATCGTTGGCGATAGTCCAATGAGACTAGCATCCGATGCTACAACACTAAATGACTGGGGTAACAACGTTGCACTAGCAGTTGAAGATAACGATGATGGTGCAGTAAGCAGAGACGAATATTTAGGTATGTTCTATCCTAGCTTGTTTACTAGTGATAATGCTGGTAACAACATTATTGTTCCACCAAGTCACGGTATTATTAGAACACTTGCACTAAGTGATCAAGTTAGCTATCCATGGTTTGCACCAGCAGGTACAAGACGTGGTGGTATTACTAACGCAACAGCCGCAGGATACATTGATGCAGAAGGCGAATTTAAGTCAATTGCACTAAACGAAGGTCAGCGCGATACACTATATTCACTTAATATTAACCCAATTACATTCCTAACAGGAGCAGGACTTGTTAACTACGGTCAAAAGACTCGTGCAAGAAATGCAAGTGCGTTGGATAGAATTAACGTAGCACGTTTAGTAATTTACTTACGTTCACAACTTAAGAAACTTGCTAAGCCATACATTTTTGAGCCTAACGATAAAATCACACGTGATGAAATCAAGGCGCAAGTAGATAGCTTGATGCTAGAGTTAGTATCACAAAGAGCATTGTATGACTTCCTAGTTGTATGTGATGAATCTAACAATACTCCAAGTAGAATTGATAGAAATGAATTGTACGTAGACATTGCTATTGAACCAGTTAAAGCAGTTGAATTTATTTACATTCCGTTAAGACTGAAAAACACTGGTGAAATTTCAGGGCTATAATCGGATAAATAAAAGTAACAGGAGCATATAATGGCAATATCAACACTTTCAAAATTAACAGTACCATTAGATAGTAACGCAAGTGCATCTAATCAGGGACTATTGATGCCCAAATTACAATATCGTTTTAGAGTATCACTAGAAAACTTTGGGGTATCAAGTCCGTCAACCGAACTAACAAAACAAGTTATGGACGTAACAAGACCTAATGTTAGTTTTGAACAAATGACAGTTGACATTTACAACTCAAAAGTATTTTTAGCAGGTAAGCATACTTGGGAACCAATTACACTAAACTTGCGTGAAGATGTATCCAACAATGTACAAAAACTTGTTGGTGAACAACTTCAGAAACAATTTGACTTCTTTGAGCAGTCAAGTGCGGCAAGTGGTGCAGACTACAAGTTTGTTACTAGAATTGAAATTTTAGATGGCGGTAACGGAGCGAACGCGGCAAGCGTACTAGAAACATTTGAATTATACGGATGTTATTTAGAAAGCGCAAACTACAATAGCTTAAATTATGCAACTTCAGAAGTTGTTACTGTTGCCCTTTCTATACGTTACGATAATGCAATCCAATCACCACAAGGTACTGGTATTGGTACAGCAATTGGACGTACAATTAACACTGCTATTACAGGCGGCGGCGCTAGTTAATTTTAAAAAAATAATAAAATTAGGGACTTTATTGTCCCTTTTTTTATGACCGAATTATCTACACACTTAATTAAAAAGGCTAAATATTTGCATGAGTTTCTTAAACGGTTTTTTAGATAATGTAGCATCGGGTGCTTTAAATCCTAAAGGTAATCTTGCGGATTTTGCCCACGCGGCTAGAACGTTTGTTGATGACAATCACAGACTTGCTCCTAAAGTTAAATTTCTTTATCACGTGTCTTTTAGTATTAATCCTCAAGCGGCAGCAATTATACCTCAGTTTGATCAACGACACAAAGACGAAATTTCTTTGTTAGTAAAAACAGCACAATTACCTGGATTTAATATCCAAACAGATGTAAAACATCAGTACAATAGAAAAAAAGTAATACAAAAAAGAATTGATTATACTCCTGTAGGAATTACTTTCCATGACGACAATCTTGGTATTTCTACAGCATTATGGGAAGCATATTATAGGTATTATTATAGAGATGGCAATTATGCAAAAGTTGGACCTGCCGGAGGAGTTGAGCCATTAAACAGACATTATGATAATAGTTCATTATTTAACGAAAAGCAATATAGGTATGGATTTGATAACGATAGTTTAACTCCGTTCTTTAATCACATTACAATCTATCAAATGTCAAGGAAGCGTTATACTGCATTTACATTAGTAAATCCCTTAATAGCATCTTGGACACATGATACAATGGATTACAGTGATCAAGGTACTGGTGTAGAAAGTTCTATGCAGATTGAATATGAAACAGTTCACTACAGTAGAGGTCCTGTTAAAAATGGCCAACCAGCAGGATTTGCTATAAACCATTACGATAAAATGCCAAGTCCTAATAGTTTATCAGGCGGCGGCGCCGCTAGTTTATTGGGAGTAGGAGGCGTACTTGCTGGAGGAATGGGAGTACTTGACGATATTACCGGAGGTAACGTTAGTTTCGGAACTGTACTTAAAGCCGCGAATGCGATTGGAAACGGAAAATCATTAAATGCAAAAGGTATTGGACAAGAACTACTAGGTAGTGCAGTCGGCGCACTTGGACGTAGTCAAGGAATTGACGTAAGTGGAGTAGCAGGTGTTTCATTCCCAAGTGGAGGAATAGGACAACTAGGAACATTAGCAACAGCCGCCGCAGTAAGTTTAGGAGCAAAAGCAACAAGCAGTAGTAATCCATCAGGCGGAATACTTTCAGCGTTTGCAAATAAGACTCGATTACCTAACGCAAAGGCTGGACCAGGAGATGAATACGATGAGTGATACCGGATCAATTAGAGGAAATTTACCTCCTAAGAAGGTAACTGACAGTGCAGATAACACTAAAAAATATTTTAATACATACTATGCTAAACAGCTATCATATCCTGCAAACGAAGTAGATGCAGTAATTGGATTTTTAGAACAAAAAGGGTTTGACCCCGCGGCGGCAGCGTCAACTGGCGCAATACTACTTCAACAAGCAAAACTTGATAACATTAAAGTGTTTGAATTATTAGATACATTATCTGGTTTTGATAAGCTACAGCTAAGTGCTACTGTTGCTCAAGTATTAAATTTTAATAGAGAAAAAACAAGTTCTATTGGATTTAAAACTGATAATCAATATAATTATCTAGAAGCTAGAAACATTTTAGGTTAGTGTTATGGCTAAGTTTGCTCAAGGCAAATATACTCTTAAAAATCCTGAAAAATATGTAGGAGGCAAAACACCAACATATAGAAGTGGATGGGAATTTGCTTTTATGAAATTCTGCGACGAAAATCCTAGCATACAAACTTGGGCAAGTGAAGCGATAAAAATACCTTATCGCAATCCATTTACAGGTAAAGCTACTATATACGTTCCAGACTTTTTTATACAATACAAAACTAAAAAAGGTAAAAATATGGTTGAACTAATCGAAGTTAAACCTGATAATCAAACTATGATGGAAAAGGCAGGAAACAGTAAACATAATCAAGCACATGCAATATTAAATATGGCAAAATGGGAAGCCGCAAGAGCATATTGTAAATCAAAAGGAATAACATTTAGAGTTATCACAGAAAAAGATATGTTCCATCAAGGAAAACGATAAATAATAGTAGCAGTTAATGTGAGTATATAATGACCAAAAAATTAGAAGAACTTCTTGACTTGCCTGATAGTAAAGAACTAATCAAGCAAGAACAAAAGAAAGAAAAAAAAGAAGTAGTTGAGCAACAAAATAACACGATGCGTGATATCGCAGAGTTTGATAAAATTGCTAGTGCATTGCCCGCAGTAAAAGGGCTAGGTGAAATGGCTGATAAAGAGCTTAACGAAATCGCTGACAAAGCAATGGAAGCATATGATGATCTAATGGACTTAGGTATGAATGTTGAAAGTCGGTATGCTAGTAGAGTATTTGAAGTAGCAGGCGGCATGCTTAAAACATCGCTTGATGCTAAAGTTGCTAAGTTAGATAAAAAACTAAAAATGATTGACCTGCAACTTAAAAAAGAAAAAATGGACAAAGAAGGCGGAACTGGTGATGACGGCGTTATTTCTGGTGAAGGCTATATTATAACAGATCGTAATAGTTTACTTGAAAAACTTAAGAATATGGATAAATAATTTATAAGGACGGAAACATGTTTGAAAAATATCTAGCAGAAGCAAAAAAGATTTACGAGTTTAAAGTTGGAGTTGCAGGAGAATTACCTGACGGGTTTGCCGATTCAATTGAGACCGCGTTAAAGCGTTACAGTGTAGCGTCAATGAGCGCCGGAAAGAAAACACCAATTCAAGAACGTCCGCTAGATTTTCCACAGTTATCTAATTGTGAAGTTACATATTACGAAGTTGCATTAAACTATCCTACTACACCACAGGTATTAGAGGAATACATTCCAATGTGTTGCGGTATTGACAGAGCTAATGTAATTGTACGTAATGTAAACGACCCAATTGACAGCTATCAAGAAACAGGCGATGGTAGTCCATATGTATCTAAACTAGAAACATTAGAAATGGAACAAGCCGATCCAAAGGCACAAAATACTGTTGGTACAAACAGAGTAATGGATTTACTCAAAGAACTAGAAACTGCAAGAAAGGAACAAGAATATGATCCTATTGCAGAAGTAAAATCAGGAAATCAAAAAGATATTAGTGATAAAGAAAATTCAGTGTCACCGATAGGGAGCAAATAATATGGATATGAAAAAAATCTTACAAAATATGGACGCGGCAGCCGTCGGCAACAAACCTTTCAAAGGTGACGAAAATTATAACGATATGAAAAAGATCTTAGAAGGGTTGAACAAAGTAAATCAACAACCAACTAAGCAAGTTATTAATGAATCAGCATCAATGAATATTAGCATGACAGCAGATGACGCAAGTCAAGTTGGTGAACTAATGGCATTAATGCGTAATGCAGGTATGAATCCGCAACCAGTAGGAAATGCATTTATAGATAATCCAAACATCCCAGGACGTGACGATGTACCAGGAGACCAAGATCTAAAAGCAGGAGCACTTGGCTCTGCTGTAGGAGCAGGCTTAGGTGCAATGGCAGGCGGACCAATTGGCGCGGCAGTAGGCGGCGGCATTGGTTCAGCACTAACAAGCGATGATCATGACGATCCAAATATTCCAGGAAAAGATGATGTACCGGGTGACCAAGATCTACAAGCAGGAATGGGTGGATCATTAGCAGGCGGATTATTAGGCGGAGCGGCTGGACAAGTAGCAGGCGCACCAGCAAGTGCCGCATTAGGTGCCGCAGGAACAGCATTAGGAACAGCAGTTGGCGGACCAGTTGGCGGAGCAATTGGTGGCGCGGCAGGCAGAGCAATTCCAGCACTAGCAGGCTCAGTGGTTGGTTCAAAAATTGGTGACAAACTAACAGGCGAAGATTACGAAAACGAGCCAGACGAAGATTATAGACCAGCTTCAGATATGGTTAGAGGCGGTAACGATATTAATAAGTCTAAAAAATCATATCCACCAGTAGCAGGCGGAGATAATCCAATGGCAATAAAAGATAAAATTAAAGAAGAGTTATCAGCACTTTACAAACAATTTCAAAATAAGTAATAATAAACTCTACTACTACTAACTCAATACCCGCTTCGGCGGGTATTTTTTTGGTTAAATAGTATTATGGCATCATCATTAGACGGCGTCTTAATTAAGAAGGCGAATAAAAAAGAAACATTCACTGACACACAGATTGAAGATCTTGCAAAGTGTATGGATCCAACAAACGGTTATATGCACTTTGCTAAAAAGTTTGCATTCATTCAGCACCCCGTAAAAGGAAAACTGTTGTTTGCACCGTTTGACTATCAAGAACGTCTACTAAAAAGTTATCATGATTTTCGATTTAATATTAACATGTTGCCTAGACAAACGGGCAAAACAACGTGTGCCGCAGTATATCTAGCATGGTATGCAATGTTCCACCCAGATCAAACAATACTAATTGCCGCACACAAGTATACAGGTGCACAAGAAATTATGCAACGTATTCGATATGTTTATGAATGCTGTCCGGATTATATTAGAGCAGGTGTTACAAGTTATAACAAAGGTAGCATTGAGTTTGAAAATGGAAGTAGAATTGTTAGTGCAACAACAACTGAAAATACTGGCCGTGGTATGAGTATCTCGTTGCTATATTGTGATGAGTTTGCATTTGTTGGTCCTAATATTGCTACTGAGTTTTGGACTGCTATTTCACCTACACTAGCAACAGGTGGTCGCGCTATTATTACAAGTACACCAAACAGTGATGAAGATACATTTGCAATGATTTGGAAAGAGTCACAAAATAAATTTGATGAATACGGCAATGAACAAGAATTAGGTGTAAACGGCTTCCATGGATTTACATGTAATTGGGACGAACATCCTGATCGTGATGACGAATGGAAAAAACAAGAAATTGGACGTATTGGTGAAGAACGTTTCCGTCGTGAGTATGGATGTGAGTTCTTAGTATATGATGAAACATTAATTAATGCTATCAAATTAGCTGGAATGGAAGGGACTCCTCCATTAATGAATATGGGTCAAACTAGATGGTATTCAAAACCAACAGCAGATCAAAATTATGCCGTTGCACTTGATCCAGCAATGGGTACCGGCGGAGATTATGCCGCAATACAAGTTTTTGAATTACCTAGTTACAGACAAATTGCAGAGTGGAGGCATAATGAAACTGCTATTCCTGCACAAATTAGAATTTTAAAAGATATCTGTCAGCATATTAAAGATAGTTGTAACACATCTGGTACTAATATATATTGGAGCGTTGAAAACAATAGTATTGGCGAAGCCGCACTTATTGTTATTAATGACTTTGGTGAAGAAAATATACCTGGATTATTTGTAAGTGAACCTATTCGCAAAGGACATGTTCGCAAGTTCCGTAAAGGATTTAATACTACACACGGCACTAAAATTACAGCATGTAGCAGACTAAAAACTATGATTGAAAACGATAAAATGAAGATTAATAGTTCTGCACTAATTACAGAACTTAAAGGATTTGTTGCTACAGGTACTAGTTTTAAAGCAAAAACAGGCGCCACAGATGACTTAATAAGTGCTACATTATTAGCTATTAGAATGATGGCAGTATTAAAAGATTGGGATCCGAGAATATATAACACATTTAACCAATCTGATACAGATTATGAAGATTACGAGCCGCCGATGCCGATCTTCGTTACAGGCGGTTTAGGATAAATATTAATATGAAAAACCTTGATACAGTTGCAGAAGAATTATTTAATAAGATTAGGGGTAGATTTCCTAGTGTAACAGTGGGCGATGAAAGTGCCACTATTACTAATCAGCCTAATACAGGTAGATTTTTTGAATTTACTTTTGCAAGCGGTAAAAAAGTAAATATATCATTGAATGAAAAAGATTTAACTATTATGTATAGTAAAAATCTTTTTGGCGAAGATGAGAATGTTTTAAAAGATAAATGGTTTGATTTTTTAAAAGAGTTAAGACAATTTGCAAAGAAGAGAATGCTTAATTTTGATACAAGAGATATTAATAAATCAAACTTAGATAAACGAGATTATGAATACCTTAGCACGGAGAAACAAATGAGCGAATCAAAGATGTATGGTACTAGTAGAACTAGTTACCAAGACGTAGGAACAGCAAGAATGGTAGTAAAACATGCTGGCCCAGTTAACCACGAAAATGCCGCAGGACGTACACAAAACGTACATAGCATTTATATCGAAAGTGACGGCGGAGAGAGATTTAAATATCCTTATCGTCATCTAAACGGTGCAAGAGCAATGACAAGACACGTTGCGGAAGGCGGAACACCTTACGATGACTTTGGTAAACATATTACAGGACTTTCTGAAGAACTAGTAAACCTACGTAAATTTAAAACATACATGAATCGCTCAAGTGTAATGGCAGAAGGCTTACTAGGGTATATGGATATAGTTAATGAAAGACTTAATACAGTTAAAAAGACTGTTGAAATGCTTCAAAGAGAAAACTTCTATAAAGAAAGTGTTAGTACTTTTAAAACAGCCGTGCTAGAAGATGTTCCAGAAGATGTTTCAAATACTTGGATTGATGAATTAACTATTAAACAGTTTAACGAAGAATTAAAAGGTGTATTTCCTTATATCTATAAACTAGTAAGTGAAGCAAACAAAGTTGAAGAAATTGGTCCAGATGAACTATTAGGCGAAAGAGACGACCTTGCTAATCAAGTTGCAAGAGAATTGTTTGACCAAGGTGTGCGTTATAATAGCGTCGAAGACGAAGACAAAATTCATGATATGATGATTGACATGGGCTATGGTAAGTACATGAACGACAGAAATTTTGAAGGTGAAGTTTTTGACGATCTAGCAGGCATGGGCGGCGAGGATGATGACGACGGACAACCTAGTTCATATGACGAGTATCAAGATCTACATGGCGGTGATGATTGGGATCACGGACAATACGATATGGAAAGTGCATACGAGGCACATTTAGAGTCAATTATTAGTAATGCGAAACACGAGAAGGATCCTACTATGGAAAAAACAAAACAATTTGAAATGTTTAAAGAACAAATGGCAATTTCGTCAATTGTTGGTTTAAAAGAATTTAATTTTAATAATAAAACAATTACAGTTAACATGGATAGTAAATTGGCAGAACAAGTACTTGCTGAAAATCCACTAAGATGGATTGCACAAGGCGCGGCAAAACTTTTACCATCCGTTGGTGCAGGCGCAAGACAAGGACTAGATGACATTGCTCGCGCGGCAACGTCCGGAGCAAGCAAAGCGGCCCAAGGTGCAAGAACAGCGGCTCAGGCAGCGGCACCAGCAGTGGGCCAAGCGGCAAGAACTACTGGACAAGCAATCGGTAAAGGCGCGGCAGCAACAGCTGGAGCAGTTGGTAGAAACGTAGTACAGCCTGCGGCTAAGGCAGCTGGCACTGTTGGAGCAATTGGCGGCGGAGCATACTTAGCAGGCGATCAATTAATGGGCGCGGCAGGTGATGCTATTGCGGCAGCTGGTGATAAAATTGTAACATCAGCAGGTGACTTAACAGCGGCTCTAGGAGATCAACTAGCAGGAATGGTTCCAAATATTGGCGAAATTGGTGCAATGGCAGCAAAATATGCCCTCCCAGTAGGACTAGTAATTGCGGCAATTTTTGGCGGTTCTAAATTATTAGGGTACTTGTTTGGCGGCAAAGACGAAAAAGAAGGTATCGAAGACAAGATGAACAAGAGAAGCGAAACGAACAACGATGTTCCGCTTGAAGAGTTTGTTAAAAGTATGTATGATTATACTCGCAATAGTTTTCCAAAAGGTGAAACAGCAGTATTAACACAAGTTCAAAAACAGTATGGTGATCATGCTGTAGATGAAGCTCAATCAGTAATGTCACAATTAGTGAGCGGGCAAGACGAAGAAATGGCTCGTATTCAGCATCTAGCAGGCGTACGATAAATTTTTTCAAAAAAGTCAAAATAATACTTGACTTTATATAAGTAAGACTGTATAGTAGTAACTGTGCTATACAAAAAAAGGCACAAAGAGTAGCAATAATGTTACTCTTGCACATAGGCATTAACATTTAGGAGGCATTAACTATGGCATCATTAGCAGAAATCCGAGCAAAGCTCAAAGAACAAGAAGCCGGCACAGGCAACAACCGCTCATCAGGTGGCGACAACGCAATTTACCCATTTTGGAATATCAAAGAAGGCGAGAGCGCAACGTTCCGTTTCCTTCCAGATGGCGACGATACAAACACTTTCTTCTGGAAAGAACGTTTGATGATCAAACTTCCTTTTGCAGGTGTAAAAGGTCAGACTGATTCGCGTCCTGTGCAAGTACAAATTCCATGTATGGAAATGTATGGCGAAACTTGTGAAATTCTAAACGAAGTTCGAGGTTGGTTTAAGGATCCTAGTCTAGAAGACATGGGTCGTAAATATTGGAAAAAACGTTCATACGTATTCCAAGGTTTTGTAACTGACAATCCTTTGTCAGAGGATACAACTCCAGAAAATCCAATCCGTAGATTTATCATTGGACCACAAATTTTCCAAACTATTAAAGCGGCACTTATGGATCCAGACATGGAAGAATTACCAACAGATTACACTGCTGGTGTAGACTTCCGTCTTAATAAGACATCTAAAGGCGGCTATGCTGACTATGGCACATCAAATTGGGCTCGTAGAGAGCGTCCATTAGGTGATGCTGAAATGAATGCAATCAATACACATGGATTGTTTAATTTGTCAGACTTCCTTCCAAAGAAACCAGGTGAAGTTGAAATTAAAGTGATGAAAGAAATGTTTGAAGCGTCAGTAGACGGTGAAGCATTTGACATGGATCGTTGGGGTCAATACTTCCGTCCAGCAGGTATGGCACAGCGTACAGGTGATCCAAACACTCCTGCGGCAAGTACTCCGGCTCCAGTAGCATCTCAGGCAGCACCTACTCCAACAGCAGAAGCAACTCCAGCACCAGTAGCTGAAGTAGCGCCTGCAACAGAGGAAGCACCTAAGACTGAAAACAAGGCAGAAGATATTCTGTCAATGATTAGAGCACGTCAATCGCAATAAGATAACAACACCCCTAGGCTTGCTATATAGGCAGCCTGGGGGCACTTTCTAACTTTAATATAGGAGAAACAATGGCTAAATCATTTGATGTTAGTAAGTTCCGCAAGGACTTGACTAAAAGTATCTCAGGCATGAGTGCTGGATTTAACGATCCTACTGATTGGATTTCAACAGGATCATATGCATTAAACTATCTTATCTCAGGAGACTTTCATAAAGGTGTTCCGCTTGGTAAGGTAACTGTGTTTGCAGGTGAATCAGGAGCAGGTAAATCTTACTTTTGCTCAGGTAACATTGTAAAACACGCACAAGATCAAGGCATCTTTGTAGTACTAATTGACTCAGAGAACGCACTTGATGAAGCATGGCTACAGGCTCTCGAAGTTGACACAAGTGAAGAAAAACTTCTTAAACTTAATATGTCAATGATTGACGATGTAGCAAAAACCATTTCAACATTTATTACAGACTACAAAGCAATGGCGGAAGAAGACCGTCCTAAAGTATTGTTTGTAATTGACTCACTAGGTATGTTGCTAACGCCTACAGATGTTGATCAGTTTAACAAAGGTGATATGAAAGGTGATATGGGTCGTAAGCCTAAAGCACTAACATCACTTGTACGTAATACTGTTAACATGATTGGCTCGTTGAACGTTGGACTAGTGTGTACTAATCACACATATGCATCGCAAGATATGTTTGACCCAGATGACAAGATTTCAGGTGGTTCAGGCTTTATCTATGCAAGTTCGATTGTAGTTGCAATGAAGAAGTTGAAACTTAAAGAAGACGAAGACGGCAACAAGATCTCAGATGTTATGGGTATCCGTGCTGGTTGTAAAGTAATGAAGACACGCTATGCAAAACCGTTCGAAGGTGTGCAGGTTAAGATTCCTTATGAAACTGGTATGAATCCTTATAGCGGTCTTATTGAATTATTTGAGAAAAAAGGCTTGTTAGAAAAGCAAGGCAATCGACTCAAGTATGTTGACTTAGCCGGCAATGAACATCTTGATTATCGTAAGGCATGGATGTCTCCTGAGAAGATGGATTTAATTATGTCGGAATATAACGAGAAAATGACTCCTGTGGTAAATACCCAAGATGACATCGTTGATGACGATGTTGAAATTGAAATTACAGAACAGGAGTAATATATGGACAGTGGTTTAATCGTTGACATTTGGAATACGTTTAAAGAAGCAGTTGATAAAAAACAGATCGAAACTGTAGCCGAAAGATTTGTAGATGTATGTGCAGATTACGGTGCAGACGATACACATTTTAGAGACTCAATGGGAGCATGTGATATCTTAGATAGTGCAATCTCTTACTACTTAGATGAAGAACCAGATGATTATGATGTCGAAGATGACGGCTGGGATGAATGATTATGGGATGGTACAGCGAAGTTAGCCGTAACATTAATAAGATTCCAGATGCGATTGCATACTTTGAAACTGAATTAGTGAAAGCTAGGCATGAGTGTAAGTTATCAGGCAATGTAGAACGAGCCGCGGCGGAAATGCCTGGCATTGTTGAGCATCGGTTTAATCAACTTCAAGAAATTGAAGCAATCCTTAATTACCTAAATATTGAGCTACGCAGATTGCGTAGCTCATATTTTAAAAAATATCTTGAAAATTATCAGCGAGCTCTATCTAGTCGTGACGTTGAAAAATACGTTGACGGTGAAACAGACGTAGTTGACTATGAAAAGATTATTAACGAGTTTGCACTTATGCGGAACAAATGGTTAGGTGTGTTAAAAGCACTTGATCAAAAACAATGGCAAATTACCAATGTCGTTAAACTAAGAGTTGCGGGCATGGAAGATGCATCAATATAAGTTTCAGGTACCTAAAAATTCAAAAGAAGTAAGAGGACAACTTTTTACGTATTTGTACAGAATGTGCGATACAATAACAATAGAATCTCCTCAAGAAATACAAGAAGATCGATTTCTTGCATTTAGTCATCCTTTTGATGATTGGGTATTTGATGCTATTCGAGCTAATCCTAAATTAAATTTCTTTCATATTGATAATGGTTATATTGGCAATCATAGACACAAGACTCCGTTCTATTATCGAATCAGTTACAACTCATTACAAAATACAAAGCCTTGTCCTGTACCGCATAGTCGGCGCGAATTTTTAGAATTTGACGATAACTTATGGCAAGACTGGAATCCAATTGGAGAATATAATCTTTTAGTAATGCCCAACAATAGTAATATTTTTAAATACTTGGGACAGGATTATGATACCTGGAGACGAGATACTATACAGTATTATGAGAGTCAACCAACTAAATTAGTTATTAGAGAAAAAGAAGGTAAGCGTAGACAAAGATTTAAAGAAGTTTTGCCGTTGATGTCTAATGCAAAACAAGTAATCACATACCATAGTATGGCGGCAGTTGAAGCACTATGTTTAGGAAAGCCAATAAAAATACTAGGTCAAAGTGCTGTAGAACACTGGCAAGGACAAACTAATTTTGATCGTTCAGAAATGCTTGAACATATTGCATGGAGTCAATTTTCAAGAAATGAATTTGCAAGCGGAACTGCATGGAAATGCACATTTAAATATCAGGTAAAATAATATGTATGTAGAAATTGATGGATGGAGAAGTATTGAAGGTGACATTTGTTTAAAGTCTGCTAAAAAGCAAGGCGCAGGTAACATTAATAACTATCAAAACTTAGAACTTGCAACAGCAATGAGCTCGTGTGCAAAATGGCGAGTTGCCGTTGATGTAGGAGCTCATGTAGGTATTACAGCATATCAAATGGCAAAAAGTTTTGAACACGTTCATGCATTTGAAATTAATCCTCAGATTTACAACTGTATGAAACATAATCTTGCTGTTAGAAAAGTTGATAATGTTACAACATATCCTGTTGGTTTAGGAGCAATAGAAGAAACTGTTGAAATTAACACGACAAATAAAAGTTTCAGTACACACGTTCGTCCAAACAGTACAGGTTCAATTCCTGTAAAACCTTTAGATTTTTTTAATCTGCGAGATGTAGATTTTATTAAAATTGATGCTGAGGGATATGAACCGTTTGTAGCAATGGGCGGAATAAAAACCATTGAACGTTGTAGGCCTATAATCTTATATGAATGTAAAGACCACCCAACACGTTATGGGTATCATGCTAATAGTATTAGAGAAATTTTAAGTCCATTAGGATATAGAATGATTAGAAAAATAGGCCGCGGCGAAAAAAATGCAGTAATAGGTTATCGACCCGGAATGGCACCAGATGTTTGAGTTACCGAGATTATATGGAAGTTTAACGCCAGCAAGTGAAAGCTGTGTTGTATTCTTTAGTTGTGATTACGATTATTTTGATCGACACGGATTTGCATTACAACAAAGTATTAATAGAACACTAGGTTGGATGCACGTACACTGTCATATTATAAATGAAGGAAACATGAATAAACTTGTGTTAGATGATTTACAATCCAAATATAAGTTTACGTATACATGGGAAGATGTCGATAATAAATTTTACACTAATCTAAAAAAGAATCATAAGCGCATGAAAGACGGCATTGATATTTTTAAGACTTCTGATTTAGATTATATTGCAAGAAGAACTTATCTTGCAAGTGTTAGATTTATGAGATTAGATGAATTATTTCCTAATAAAACTCAACACGTTTTTCAAATTGACTGCGATAGTATTTTAAGAAACGGATTTCATCAATCAGCATTTATGAATCTTGCTTGTCACGTTGGCATTATGCCTAAACCAAAAGATACAAATGTGTTTATTGCAAGTGCGTTAACATTAGGAATCAATGACGACGGACAACTTTTTAGAAAATTGTTTAGCGATAACATGAAACAAGGGTTTGATGACGGATGTTATTGGTTTATTGATCAAGATATTCTCAGGCAGACTATCTCGCAATGGAATAACGAATTAAACAAACCTTATCATAGTATTCCATATAAGTGGAATGCTTGGGGTCTAAAAAAAGATGATATCTTTTCAACAGGTAAAGGCGGCAAGAAAAATGACAAACGTTATAAAGCGGCTCAACTACGTTGGTTACCAAATCATTGGAAAGTTAAAATTGAACAAGAATTACGAGAGTTAAATTATGGCAGTAAATGATGGATTTGTCATTTACTTGCCATCATATCCTATTAGTGTCAAGATGGCAAATAGGGCGATACAAACAGGTAGAGAACATGGATGGAATATTAGTCTCTACGAAGGTGTATTAGGTACTACTAATACACTCGAACAAAATAATCTATATCCAATCGAGCATAAGAAAGCAAAAAGACTATTAGCTCGTCCTGGCACACAAGGATGCTTTTTAAGCCAATATAATTTATGGAAAAAGTGTGTTAACATTAATACACCTATTTGTATTTTTGAGCACGATGTTGTATTTAAAAAGCCAATGGGAGAATATGAAGATTGTGATGTATATAAATTTGAAGGCTTTAACAAGGCAAAACCTATACCAGCAGGTAACTGGTTTGAAGGTGCTAGAGCATATCGCATTACGCCTACTGGGGCAAAAAAGATACTAGACTGGGTGCATACTAATGGAGTCATGCCAGCAGACTGGATGTTATGCGACGGTATTGTGGATATGCGCTTTGATAAGTATAGTAAAGTCACATATGAAACAAACGTAAGTTTTACAAAGGATCTATCATGAAGCGTATGATTTATCAGGTAGCAGTTGGTGCCCAAAGCAAACTATACTTGCATTGTATTGAAAGTGTAAGACAGTATTGTGCAAAATACAATATTGATCATGTAGTTCAAACACAACCTATTTTAAAAATTAGACCAGATATTGAACGGACCGGGCGCAGTAAAGAAGCTGTTGAACGCCTCGGGTATCTACCAATTTTTGAAAAAGAAAATGCATTTTCGCATCTATACAAATATGACCAAGTTGCAATTGTAGACAGCGACATTTATATCAGACCAACAGCACCAAATATTTTCGAAGAGCTAACAAGTGAATATGCCTTTGGCGCGGTTGCAGAACGTGAACTACCGTGTGCAAAAAAATACAAATCAAAAATTAAAAAATACAGCAAGTCTGCATTTGAACCATGTACAGATGTAGACTGGAAATGGAACGAACTAGGTGCTGAATTCTATAATATGGGATTAATGGTAATTAATTGTCAAAAGTTTCTTCCATATCTAAAAGATCAAACACCAAAGGAATTTTTAAGTAGACCCGAGTTTAAAGACTTTGTCGATGGAGTTGGCTATCGTAAATGGTCCACGGATCAAATGTTACTAAACTGGTGGGTTAAAAAAGAAAAAATTCCTACACTTAATATGAATTGGAAATGGAATGGTTTGTACAAAGGAATTGATGATAAAAGATTGCCCGAAGCATACTTTGTTCATTTTTTCCTTAAAGATTTATTGCCAGCGCACGGAGAAAATGTACCTGCACTAATGGAATCAATAAAATGAAACATGTAGTAATGAGATACATGAGCACTCGTATTAAACACTTGCCTTACGGTTGTCCAGGGTTTGGCGATATTGTACATAGTTGTTTACTAACTTACAACTACGGTTTAGCACATAACGAACCTGCAACTTTACACATTGCTCCTCATCAATATAATAGAGATAAACCTGATACTTGGCGTGAAGTGATTGATTTATTTCCTAAGGATAGTTTGCATTTAAAAGTGCATGAGTTTTTTGAAGAAGATGACGGAAAGTTTTTAGAATTTGTTCAGCAGTCGTATCCAGATGCATTATTACATTACTACGAAAAGTATCCAGGAAAATTACAAAAAGTTTTACAGCCAAGTTTCTTTGTCGATGAATATATGAAAACATTTCCGTGTTTACCTTTTACAAAGTCGTCTGAGATAAAATTACCTAAAAAGTTTGTAACTGCACAGTTTGATCCTACTAGTAAGAAACGTAAATTAAAACCTGATCAATTGTCATTAATTTTTGAAAAGTGGCAATCATTAGGATATGAAGTAATTACTGTAGGCGGACAATCATCTAATCTATTACTTCGTAAAGCAACGCATGTTGGATACGTAATGAGTAAGGCAAGAGCTCATATAGGTGTAGATAGTGGTTACATGCACTTTGCTCAGATGTATTTCCCACCAGAGAATATACACATATATACTAATAGAAGCGAAAGTCAATGGGAACATCATTTAAAAATGTTTAGAGATAACGGAGCAAAGATTAATGAATACAATTGAATTTAACGGCGTTGAATATCCTGAATTACAAGGAAAAGGATTTGCCGCACAGTATGCGTTTCCGTTTGCAAAACAATTTTGTATAGGCAAAGGATTCGACATTGGTTGTAATAGAGAACAATGGGCTTATCCGGGCGCACAAATGATTGACCTTGTATTTGATGACGAATACGATGCTTATAATTTACCAGATAAAAAGGTTGATTACATATTTTCTTCTCATTGCTTAGAACATTTAAATGATTGGGTAGGTGCTCTCGATCATTGGACAACAAGATTACATAAAGGCGGAATTGTATTTTTGTATCTGCCACATCCTAATCAACAGTATTGGAAACCGTGGAACAATAGAAAGCATGTACATTTATTACATCCAAGCGATATTAAAGATTATTTTTGTGCTAAAAAATTTAATAAAGTATTTGTTACAGAAGGGTACGATTTAAATCATTCTTTTTATGCGGTGGCAGAATTATGAAGAAAGAAATAAAAGATTTTAAAAATATTCATAAAGGTAAACGCTGTTTTATTTTAGGATGCGCACCAAGTTTATCTGACGAACGATTAGAGTTATTAGATGATGAAATAGTATTTGCATGTAATAAGGCCTTTTATGCTAAGGATACTCTTAAGTTAAAAAAGTTTGATTATTATTTTGTTGGCGACGCAATTGTATATAAAGAATTATATAATCATAGATATGATGCACTAGCTAATATGAAAGCTACAAGATTTTATTCTAGTAAAGTAGCAGAAATTAATCCAACATTAAACATAAGAGAAGACTATGTCAATATACCTAAAACATACGCTGATAAACAATCAGTAGAAATAAAAGGATTTCCTAGTAATATTGAAAAAGGATGGGGCACTACTAGGGCAACAGTTATTGATGCCTCTATTATAGCATTTTATATGGGATTTAAAGAAATTTATTGGCTCGGTGTTGATTATGATTATAGTAATTTAGAGCGTACACATTTCTACGGAACTGGGCCAAGAGAACAACTGTTAGTTCTTGAACGATTAGAAGATAAGAAGCAAATCACATTTAGACGTACTGTAGCTACAATAAAACATTTAACAAAACACTTTGGTATACATGACGTTGTTTTTAAAAATCTAAGCAAAGGTTTTAAGCATAAAGATGTTATGCACGTTGATAGATTAGAAAATATTATTAGAAAGAAATAGAATGAAAACTATAGCATTTGTACCTGCAAAAGGAACCAGCGAGAGAATTAAAAATAAAAATTTACAAATTTTAGATGGTGAATACCTCTTCAAAAGAAAATTAAAGCAATTACTAAAGTGTGATGAAATTGACGAAGTTTGGTTAGATAGCGAAAGTAAAGAAATACATGAGTTAGCAAGCGACTTGCCAATTAAGCATCATTATAGAGATTCTAGTTTAGCAAATAATACTACTGATGGACATGCTATGTTTGCTAATGAATCTAAGGTTGCTGAGGCAGACATAATTGTACAAGTTTTATGTACAGCACCTTTTATTGATAAAACTGTTATTGATCCTGCGTTAGCTGAATTAAAGAAAAGTAATAAAACAAGTTTAGTTGCAGTTTCAGAACAAAAATTATATCTATGGGAAAATGGCAAACCTACATATGGTCAAACTATTCCTAACAGTGTTGATTTACCTATTCATACAATAGAAGCAATGAGTTTCTATGCTGTTAAAACAAATGGTAAACCTGTACAAAAAAGATATACTTCTGATGCATTACTATGGTCTGTAACTCCGTTGCAGTTAGTTGATATTAATAATCAAGAAGATTTGGATTTTGCAAAAGATATTTGTGCAGGACAACGTGCAAAGAAAGTTCAACAACTTAAGATGTTAAGTAAATCAATTTCAAGTTGTTTACTAAGTGATATTTGTAAAGAACACGGTATTGATCATTTTTTAAGTAGTGAAATTAAATCAATGAACAACGGAACATTTTTAGGATATGCAAAAACATTAAAACTAAAAGCATTACCAGAAGATGAGAAAGATCCTAAACAAAAACATTGGGAAGGTATATTTGATGCTCTTGGCAGTTATCAATTTGTAGCCCCAGGTGATGTTATTATTGTAAGCACTGACGTAAAAGATAAAGCATACTTTGGTGATCTTAATGCGCACTTTGCATACCGTAGTGGTGCAGTAGGTGTAGTTGTAGATGGACAAACTAGAGATGTAGATCGTGTAACACAAATGGGATTGCCGTTGTTTGCCCATGGGCGCATGCCAGACGATATTAGATACGAAGGCACATTAGAAGAAATGAATATGCCTGTAATTATTAATGGTATTACGGTACGTAATAATGATATTGTCTTTGGAGATCCTGACGGAGTAGTATGCATACCAGAAGAAAAATGGGCGTTTGTATTTGAAGAAGTAAAGTCAGCATTGAAGAAAGAAATGCTTGTAAAATTTGAAGCAACATTTGGTAGCGATCCATTTGATGTATTAAACAATGTAGGATTGTTTTAAATGAAACCATCGCAGTTAATAACCTACGGTTGTTCTCATACTTACGGACAAGGGTTACCCGACTGTGTAAACGAGTCTGATGTTCTTCAAGCAGGCCCAGATCCTAGTGCTTTAGCATGGCCTTCAATTTTACGGCAATTATTACAAATAAAACATTTAGATAATAGATCAATACCCGGTGCATCAAATAAAATGATTGCTCATAGAATTTTTAATTCAACATTTAATGAAGGCGATGTTGTAGTAGTGCTATGGACTCGTTTAGCAAGACAAACCATTTATAAATCCAAAGACAAATATCTACATATGATGCCAGCATTTGTCGAAAAGAAAATGTCAAAAGGATTTTGGAAAACTATTAACGACAAGTACGGAAGTGAAGTAGATCAATACAAACAAAATATAAGCACGTATTTTTCTGAATTTTTTGAAGAATATGATGCACAGTTTGACCAAATTAATAGAATAAATCATGTACATGCATTACTAGAATCTAAAAAGGTAAAAAGTTATCATTTGCTTATAGATACAGAAATGCACATTAATCAATTTAAACACATGCTATTACCTAATTTAAATTATAAAGAATTTAGCTGGCATCCAGGGTTTAAAATTGATAATGCGTTAGATAACGTTCACCCGGGTGTAGTAAGTCACAAACAGTTTGCAGTAAACATAAGGAATTGGTTTTTTAAATGAATATAGCAATTTGTATTAGTGGAGTTAATGATAAGCAATCAAATATATTGCCAATGCTAAGACAACGTATACCCGGTGTCAACTTTTATTTTCATACCTGGACTAATAAAACACATCTTGTACCTAGAGAGTTGCATGAAAGATTATTTACAATGCACTATCCTAAGTGGCATTATCACCCACTTCAAGTAGACCCGCCTTCAAAGCACCCAAAATATTTAAAACATAAAGGCGGCGAAGGATTAGAAATTGGCGAAATGTATTTTGGTGTTGCACCAATTATTGCCCATGCAGATATATGTAAAAAAATACCAAAGCATCACGATTTAATTATTAGGGTTGATTGGAATACTGAAATAGATAGACAGGTACCTATTGAAAATTGGATGCGCAAAGCATACGAACACGGACCAGTTGGATTTATGACAAGACCTAATCGAGGTCCAAAATTTGGCTCAGGTCGAGTTGAAGAAGCAGACAAATTAAATTTAGAAGATGACTGGAATGGATTTTTGCCTTGTGATTTTATTATACATAGAAGAGACCACTTTAATACAAAATTAGTAACAGAGTTAGTAGATCAACATAAACTTTATCCAGCAGAGTTTGGATGGTATCAAGTTATGAGTGAATGGACTAATGACATTCACACTAGTATGCACGGCTTTGTTCAGAGAATTAAATAACATTAGGAGTGTATTATGAAAGTTTATGAATATAAAAGTTATGATGAATACTTAGAAAATCAAATAGAAGCTAATGTAAAGAAACTTAAAAACATTTACGTTGAAAAGAAAACAATTAATAAGATTTGTGAAGATAAAAAACAAGCAGAAAGAATTTTATGTCACGGCACACGCAATGCCGCAGAACAATATTACTTTAAAGAAAACTTTCCTAATGCAGAAATTATTGGAACTGAAGTATCACATACAGCATCTGAATTTCCTATGACTGTACAACATGACTTTAATGAAGTAAATGATCAATGGGTAGGATATTTTGACATTGTATATTCAAATGCATTTGATCATGCATTTGATCCTATTAAAACTATTAAAGTTTGGGCTGATCAAATAAAGTCAACTGGTAAGTTGTACTTAGAACACGGCTACGGTCCTGATGATAATAATGCTAGACCGTGGGATCCAGTTGAAATTTATGATGACGAATTGCGGCAACTGTTTAAAAATACAGGCTTAATATTAGAATCAGTTTTTGAATCAACCGGACTAAAAGGCAAAGTTCCTTGTAGAGTATATGTACTGTCAAAATGAAAGCGTATGTAATTACTATACCAGGGCATAAAGATAGTCAGCTACATGCTGATAGATGTATTCAATCTGTAAAGGATACAAACTCAGAATTAGATATTCAAAAGTTTGACGCAATTACACCTGATACTATGTGGGAAGTAAATTGGAAATGGCCTTACACTAAGAAGACAATTTGTCCTACAACTGGCATGACACTTAAGGCATATAAAACATATGATATGACTAAACGTATTGCTGCCGCAGGTAGCCATTATGCACTATGGCAAAAGAGTGTTGAGCTTAATGAAACAATTATGATTCTTGAACACGATGCTATTTTTACAAGACAATTTAAACCATTTGAATTTGTTGCCGGCGCTATTAGTATTAATAATCCAGACCATGCTACCTTTAATTGGAAACTTTACAATGAGCTAGATAATTCAGGAGAACAGGAAGTTCCGTGGGTAACTGATCAAAATATTCCTCAGGGATTGCCAGGACACAGCGCATATATTATTAAACCAGAAGCCGCACAGCAGATATGTAACTTACAAGACAATATTGGTTGGTGGCCTAACGATGCTATTATGTGTAAACAGTTATGTCCTTGGTTACGAGCATATAAGCCTTACTTTACTAAAGTACAAGGTATCAAATCAACAACTAGCAAATAAGTACGCATATAAATATCTACATGAAAGTAGTATTAGTTACCGGAGGATTTGATCCACTCCACTCAGGACATATTGAATACTTTAAGTCAGCAAAACAACTAGGCGATAAATTAGTTGTAGGTATTAACACCGATGCTTGGCTTACACGCAAGAAAGGTCGTCCGTTTATGCCGGGCGCCGAACGCACGACAATCATACAACACTTATCTATGGTTGACCATTGTTTACTATTTGACGATGATGATAATTCGTCTAAGGAAGCAATTAAAAATGTAAGAATGATGTATCCGGATGCTCATATTATATTTGCAAACGGCGGCGATCGAACATCAAACAATATTCCAGAAATGGATACTGAAGTAGAAAATATTTCTTTTGAGTTTGGCGTAGGTGGGAACAACAAAGCTAATAGTAGCAGTTGGATACTTGACGAATGGAAAACACAAAAGACAGAACGTGATTGGGGATACTGGCGGGTGCTAGACAACAAACCAGAGAAAGGTTATAAAGTAAAAGAACTTGTAATCTATCCAGGCAAAGCACTCAGTGACCAAAAACATTTCAAACGTAGCGAACAATGGACAATACTTGAAGGCGAAGTTAAAATGGTAACTGAATGGAACAAACGCCAAGAGATTACTTACCTAACTCCATTGAGTAGACCGTACGAAATTAATAAAGAAGTCTGGCACAAAGCAAGTAATCCAGGAACAGAAAATGCACACATACTCGAAATACAACGCGGAGTGTGTTACGAAGAAGATATAGAAAGAAGGGATTAATGAAGGTATTTGTAGGTTACGACCCAAGAGAAGATATTGCTTATCAAGTATGTAAACACAGCATACTAAGTAGACAACCTGACGCAGATGTGCGTCCATTAAAACAAAAAGAGCTAAGAGATGCAGGATGGTATACTCGTCCTGTAGATAAACTCGCATCAACAGAATTTACATTTACACGATTCCTTATACCAGAACTTACTAACTTCGAAGGCTGGGCAGTGTTTATGGATTGTGACATGATCCTTACTACAGACATTAAAGAACTGTTTGATCAAGCAGATGACAAGTATGCAGTTATGTGTGTTAAACATGATTACAAAGTAACTGAGACTACTAAAATGGATGGTCAGAAACAAACAATTTATCCACGTAAGAACTGGTCAAGTGTTGTGTTGTTTAACTGTGGGCATCCTAGTAATAAGGTACTTGATCAAGATTTAGTAAACAGTTTAGAAATCAATGGAGCATACCTACACAGATTTAGCTGGCTTAAAGATGAAGAAATTGGAGAACTAGATCATACATGGAACTACTTAGTAGGAGTGTATGATGATATTGAAACACCAAAACTAATACACTACACTGAAGGCGGACCATGGTTTGAAAACTACCGCAATTGTGAATTCCACGAACTGTGGAAAAAAGAACTACAGGAAATGATGAATAAGGAATAGATATGGGAACTTTTGATATGGAGGGAAATTCTCCAATACCACCTAGGATGCTAATGCTTAATGACGAAGACGAAATTATGAAACATTGGCAGAAAGGCACGAAAGCATTAACTGTTGATCGAAAAGAAATTTGTAGTAAAATAGACAAGTCGCCCTGGGATATTAGTATTCCAGTATCATTCCGTAGCATGACTAAACGTAAAGAAATTTGGCGTTGTTGGGAAACTAGAAGAGACTTTTATTATATCGATAATGGTTATATGGGCAATTTAGAAAAGAAAAAATACTTTTATAGAATTGTAAAGAACAACGTACAACATACTAAAATTAAAGATGTGCCTGGAGATAGATTTAACAGATTGGTATCCTTTGCACCATATATGAAATATAATGGTAGGAAAGATCCAAAGGACCACAACGGTCCTATATTACTTGTAACACCATCAGAAAAACCGTGTAAGTTTTATAATATTGATAAAGACAGCTGGGTAGAAGAAACTATATCCAAACTTAAACAATATACAGATAGGCCTATTGTTATACGTGACAAAGGGTTACGGTTTGAAAGAATTAAAGAAAACAGCGTAGCACATCAATGTAAAAGAGATAACGTGCATGCTGTAGTTACATACCAAAGTATGGCCGGACTTGAAGCAATGCATTATGGTATTCCTGCATTTACTATGGCACCGTCCTGTATTGACGAGGTAGCAAATAAAGATTTATCTAATATTGAAAATCCATACTATCCTAAAGCAAGTGAATTTTTAAGGGTCTTACATTATCTTGCATACTGCCAATATTCATTAGAAGAAATGAGTAGCGGAGTTGCATTAGGTATGATCGAGAGGATGAAGTTATATGACTAATAATTTAAGAGTAAATGCCTATATGAAGGCTATACCTCCCGGAAATAAAAATTTAGAAAAACCAAAGTTAATAGAGTATTTTATTCAAGGAGTAAACGCTGTTGGAGATAAAGGACAGATTATTAATACATTTCAATTTGAACCTGCTGACATTGGTGTACTACAAGGATTTGTACATCCTGAAAGTAAACACGTTCCTCATTTAGATTTAAGACGTAGGGTTCTTGCAGGACAGTCCGAGATAAATGGAAGAACTGTTATTGCTGATGCAAATTTATTCCTAGCATACGATCCAAAAAATTCAAATACATTTTTAAGATATAGCTTCGACGGAATTTTTCCAAACACTGGAGAATATTGTGATAGTAAAATACTTGCGCAACGCTGGGCAATACTACGAGATTCGTTAGGTATAAATTTAAAGCCATGGAAAAAACACGGTGATTATATATTAATTACATGTCAACGAGATGGTGGATGGAGTATGGACGGTCTTAAAATTATGAATTGGTTGCATCCTTTATTACAAAATCTTAGAAGATATACTGACAGAGAAATAATGGTTAGGTTTCATCCTGGCGATAAGAAAATTGAAAAACATATTCAGCAACTAAGAGCAATTGGACACAAAGTTAAGATATCGTCACCGACTAGTTCTTTATTAAAAGACCTCCATGATGCATATGCTGTAGTTAGTTACAACAGTAGTCCTGGTGTAATATCTGCAATTGAAGGAGTTCCTGTATTTGTTATTGATCCTCAAAGAAGTCAAGCCGCAGAAGTTGCAAATACAGATTTAACTAAAATAGATACACCTAATTACGACTTTGATAGAGAATCTTGGCTTCGAAGAGTTGCAATGAGTCATTGGACGTTAAATGAATTAAAATCCGGCGAGTGTTGGAAACATATGAGAGAATGGGCAAAAAAATGAAACAAATAACAGTAGTAACAACTTTTCATCCGGCAGGATATGTAAAATACGGAAAACGTTTTTTAGAAAGTTTTGCATCAAAGGTTGATAAACGTATCAAACTACTTGTGTATGCAGAAGATGTAGTGCCCGACAATCCCGATCCAAGTCGTATTGAAATATTAGATGCAAAAGCAGTATTACCTAAATTAAATGCGTTTAAAGACAAATGGCGTAATGTTCCCAAAGCTAACGGAGACGTTAGCAATGAGCCACAGCGTCACACACGCAAGGATTGGAACAAAGAATTCAAGTGGGATGCAGTTAGGTTCGCTAATAAAACATATGCTGTGTATGACGCTTGTGCGCGGTCTAAGGGGTGGTGTGTGTGGATGGATGCAGATAGTTTTATTCACAGCCCTTGGGAATATGAAGACTTTGCACAACTACTACCAGACAATGCTTACATTACATATGTTGGTAGAGGTAAAGGATCGCAGACTTGGCCAGAGTGCGGGTTCTACGGTATGAATCTAAATCATCCTGTGTGTCACAGTTTCTTAGAAGACTTTGAGCGTATGTACGAGGATGCTGAGAACGGTATCTTCACATTAGAAGAATGGCACGACAGTTATGTGTTTGGCGAACTGCTAAAGAAGTATAGCGAATTTCCGTCACACGACTACTCAGCAGAAATGTATCTACGTGAAGCAAAGTCAGGCGGAGGCGGCCATCCGTTGATTAATGGTCCGTTAGGCAAATGGATTGATCATATGAAAGGCGGCCGCAAAGACAAAGGCAAGTCTGATGCTAAAGACATTATGGTAAATAGAACTGAAGCGTATTGGAATGAAATTTAATCTTTGGAGGCAATATGGCGCACTTAATTCTGGCCCTGTTTTTGACGCCTTTCACGCTGGCGCTAATGCTCTTGGGCATACTTGTGTCGATAACAGTGATGATGGGATTGATGTTATTTGGAGCGTACTTTGGAACGGTCGTATGGTTGGAAACCGTGCTATTTGGGAAAGGAACGTTTTACAATCCAAACCGACCATCGTACTTGAAGTCGGCGGGATCAAACGAGGAACAACCTGGAAAGTAGGACTCAATGGTATTAATAGAGATGCTTATTTTGGGCCTATGGGGAATGATAGTAGTCGTGCTTCTCTTCTCGGACTTACATTAAAACCTTGGACCTACGACGGTGAATACATATTAATTTGTGGCCAACACGATAAGAGTTTACAATGGCAAGGTATGCCAAGTATGAGTCAATGGATAATAGATACCATAACTTTTATACAAGCACAAACAAAACGTCCTATAATATTTCGACCACATCCAAGATGTCCATTACCGCATATTGAACACGAATTTAAGAATGTTAAACGAGAAAACCCTAAGCATATTACTGGTAGCTATGACGATTTTGATATGGGCTTCAATAACATATGGGCTACTGTAAGTTGGTCAAGTAACCCTGGCATACATAGTATTATTAACGGAGTACCTGCATTTACAGGCCCTAGCAGTTTAGCAGTAGACGTTGCAGAACAAAACTTACGCAATATTGAAAATCCACTGTACGGTGATAGAATACAATGGCTTAATGACTACGCACACACCGAATGGACTATTGAAGAAATTTCTAAAGGAATACCTATAAAACACTTGACATCTAAGTTGTAATACATTATAATAAGACTATGAATGTAACAAGTCCAACTACATGTGAAGAATGTTTGTCTTTGCTAACCGGAGTAGCAATTCCAAAGTCTTCTAGTAAATTAGATACTAATTATACTCTCAAGACACCTGATGTTGCTATTTTATCTAGTATTGCTCGCCAATTGTCTAAGGGGATTGCAATGACTGATAGACAATACCAATTAGTAAAAACAAAACTTTTAGAATACAGCGATCAATATACATCTAATAATATTGACGTCGAAACTGTGTGTCAAAATTTAATGTATCCGTTGAGAGTAATTGATAGGTCACATTGGATTAAAGTTCTTAGATACAAAGACGAAGATATACTAGGTATTCGCTTTCCTTTTAATAAGAAAGTGATTCAACACGTTGAGTCACTACGTAAATTACAACCTTCAGAAGTTAAGTATGAGGATAATACGCATTTCTTTCCAATGAGTGCAAAAAATATATTTACATTAGTAGAGATTGCTAACAGATTTGAAAGTAAGTTTGTTATCCACGATTCTATCTTAGAAATTTATAAACAGTTACGAATTTACGAAGACAATAAACAAGACTATCTTCCTGGCATATTTGATTTAAAAATTAAAAATATTCCACAAGAAGCAATTAAATATCTCGAAAATGATATTGGTCTTTTATCTACAGATAATTTAGATCTATATTTTGATAGACGCAAGCTATACGGAATTCATTATTTCCCTAATGCTGAATTAGAAAAATCAATTAATAAACATACTATCCTAAGTCAACAAATTATTAAACGAGAACACTCAACTCATATAGTAAACAACGAAGTGTATTCATTTAACGAGCTTACTTCTAGTATAAACGATCTAAAAAGATTCCCAATACTTTTTGTACTAGACGAAAAAAATGCATATGATCAGTTGGTAACAACATTTAATTCTTTATATAACTTTATTGATACATCACAAATTAGCGTTATGTTTAGACTAGACGGATCTAGTAATCCTTTTAACGAATATATTAAAGAAAAGAAAATTAACAATTCGGTTGACAAGAATACAAAAGTAGTGTATATTAGTAACAATAAACTACCTAAACCATTGCTTAGTGCAGACTGGAGAGCTAATTGTGTTATTAGTTATAACGCTGGTCGGACAAGAGCTGTGCGAGAATACTTAGATCAGTTTGACTTACATTTGATTTATGATAATTCTAGTAACATAGGCTATTGGAATAGAACTTTGAGGAAATATATACGTGGCTAGTTGTAAGCTAATTATTGAAGACGAAGTAAACATAAAGTTAGAAGGACTTGACGTAGATGTACGACGAAAGCTCGCCAATGCTCTTAAGTTTGAAGTGCCATATGCAAAGTATATGCCACAGTACAAGCTAGGACGTTGGGATGGCAAAGTTGCTTTCTTTGGTATTGGCGGCACAGGCTACGTTAATCATCTTGATGTAGTTAGCGAGGTACTTGCTAAAAATAATGTACAAATTGTAGACATTGAAGATAGACGACATCCAATTCAATTTAACTTTCAGCCAGTTACAGAAAACTATTGGAAGGACCAAGGCGTTGTATGGCCTAAAGGTCATCCAGCAGAAGGCGAAGATATTATTCTACGTGACTACCAAGTAGAAGCAATTAATAACTTTTTAAATAATCCACAGAGCTTGCAACAAATTGCTACTGGTGCAGGCAAAACTATTACTACAGCAACACTGTCACACATAACTGAGCCTTACGGACGTAGTCTTGTTATTGTTCCAAACAAATCACTTGTTGAACAAACAGAAGAAGACTATATTAACTGTGGGCTCGACGTAGGGGTGTACTTCGGAGACAGAAAGAACTTAGGTAAGACTCACACTATTTGCACTTGGCAGAGTTTGAATATTCTGGACAAGAAGCATAAGGACGGATCAGCTGTACTATCACTAGCTGAGTTCTTAGAAGGTGTAAGCACTATTATTGTCGACGAAGTACACCAAGCCAAAGCAGAAGTTCTAAAGAACTTGCTCACTCGCAACCTACGTAATGCACCTATTCGATGGGGACTAACTGGCACAGTACCTAGAGAGAAGTTTGAGTTTGAAAGTATTCACGCTAGTCTTGGGCCAGTCATTGGACAAATTAGTGCAAAAGAATTACAAGACAAAGGCGTACTATCAGAGTGTCATGTTAATGTTGTACAGTTAATTGATACTGTAGTACATAGTGATTATCAAAGCGAACTAAAATACTTAACAACAAATACAGCAAGAATCGAATATCTAGGCAAACTATTAAACACAGTAAAACAATCAGGCAATACACTTATACTAGTAGACAGAATTAGTGCAGGACAAGCACTAGCTGAACTAATACCAGACAGCACGTTTATCAGCGGCGCTGTCAAAAACAAAGACAGAAAGGAAACGTATGACACGATTCGTGAAGGGACTAATGAGGTCATTATCGCAACCTACGGGGTCGCCGCTGTTGGACTTAATATACCGCGGATCTTTAATCTTGTTCTTCTTGAACCTGGTAAGTCTTTTGTTCGTGTTATTCAGTCTATTGGTAGGGGCGTAAGAAAGGCAAAGGACAAAGACTTCGTTCAAATATGGGATATAACTTCTACGTGTAAGTTTGCGAAGCGACATTTAACACAACGTAAAAAGTTCTATAAGGAGGCTGAATACCCCTTCACCATAGAAAAGGTAGATTGGAATTAAAATGAAAATATTAACACTAGAAAATACTCCGTTAGACTTAAACACTTTGCCAGATCAAATTGAAGAGGATATTCGTTTCAGCATTTTAGATAATTCGGATAATGATAATCCTGACTTCTTTTTTATTCCGCTAATCTTTTTAGAAAGTTTTAGTTCGCCAAGTGTAGTATTACAAATTGGAGGGACAGAAATTCAAATGCCTATTGATTGGAATATTGCAGTTGGATGCAGTGACAGCGGAAATGATTTAGAAGTATTACCATTAACAAGTGTTGGCGATAGAGGATTTGAAGCGTTCTTGTTCAACCCAATGGCCAGCTTTAAAGCAGACTGGGCAGAAGTAAAGGTAATTAATTATTATAATGATGTTAAATGGTTTTTTCCAAAGGTTAAAAACGGACAACTGCTTGCAGTTCCGTTAGAAGATAAGAAAGAACCTCTGTGTGCGTACTTTATTAAAGATGTAACAAGGCAGACAGAAGTAATTAAATATGGAGAATTATTATAATGAAAGCAGGAAAGATTTGGGGACAAACAGAACTTATCCATGCTAACGGTGTACTAGAGTTTCACCGCATCGAATACAAAGCAGGATACAAATGCTCAGAGCATGAGCATCAATTTAAATGGAACGGATTCTTTGTTGAATCGGGCAAGATGATTGTCCGTGTTTGGCAAGATGATCAAGGACTAGTCGATGAGACTATCCTTAAAGCAGGAGACTTTACTCAAGTAAAGCCTGGCAAGATCCACCAGTTTGAAGGTTTAGAAGACGGTGTCGCTTTTGAACTATACTGGGCGGAATTTAATCACGATGACATTGTTCGTCGTACAAGTGGCACAGAAGTTAATAAAGGAAAAAAATAATGTTTACATGGTTTAAAAATTTGTTTAGTAGCAGTTCAGAAACACCTTCTGAAGCAGTCAAAGTAGAAGAAGCACCAGTTGCTAAAAAGCCAGTGACTAAAAAGCCAGCGGCAATTAAAGCAACTAAAAAAACAACTACTAAGACAGCGCCTAAAGCTGACGCTCCTAAAAGACGCGGTCGTCCTAAGAAAGCTGAGTAATGGCTAAACTCCTGCCAGGAGAAGCTATAATATACGAACGTGCAGACGGAGTAGTATATGCACGTTATAGAGATCCTCCGCACAATAATGTACCTCGATGGATCATTGGCGGAGATTCCAGTGCGGTTGCTAAAGCCCAAGGAAAATTGTTAGACTATAGTGAATGGCAAGACTTGTGTAGACTAGCAAAAGAACATTCTACATTAGAAAAATTATTAGATCAATTAGTAACAATGTATTATGTAGTAAAGGACGAAAAATGAGAATTATTGCAGGACCCTGCCAACACGAAACACTAGAACAAAGTATTGAGATTGCAGAAAAGTGTGCAAGAGTTTGCGCCAAGTATGGCATTGAATATTACTTCAAAGCCAGTTACGACAAAGCAAATCGTACTAGTGTAAACGGAGAAAGAGGCCAAGGTTTATTTACTACGTTATACGATTTTCAAACTATGAAAAAAGAAATACCAGGGTTAAAAACATTAACTGATGTACATACTTCTGAACAAGTTTCTACTATACGCAATCAGTTTAGAGATGCTGTAGATGTTCTACAGATTCCTGCGTTCTTGTGTAGACAAACAGATTTGATTACGTCAGCCTGCGACACAGGAATGATTGTGAATATTAAAAAAGGACAGTTCTTAGCACCCTGGGATGTTAAAGGAATACTAAGTAAGTGTACAGACGCAAAAGAAGTTTGGATTACTGAAAGAGGTACAAGTTTTGGATACAATACTTTGGTCGTGGACTTTACTGGTCTACAGTATATGCTTGATAACTATGATGTTCCTATTGTGCTTGATGCTACTCACGCAGTACAGAAACCTGGAGGCCAGGGTGATAGTAGTGGTGGGAACCGTGATTATGTCCCTGGGATCACTAGGGCTGGGTCTGCTCTTGGGATCACATCCTTTTTTATGGAAGTCCATGCTAACCCTGATCTAGCACCTAGCGACGGTCCTAACATGTTAAAACTAGAAGACTTTGAAAGGGTTGTAGATGACATCCACCGCTATTCTTATACCGGCTAGATATAACAGCACACGCTTCAAAGGAAAGCCTATGTGTATGTTAGATGGCGTTCCTATGATAAGACGTGTGTATGACGCTTGTACAGCGTCTAACCTACCAACATTTGTGCTTACTGACCACCAAGACATATACAACTATATGGGCGGCGGTAAGTGTATTATGGACACAACAGATTACCAAAACGGCACAGAAAGATGTGCCGGAGCAGTAAACAGTAGAGTGTTTGACGACTTTGATCAGTTCATTAATGTACAAGGCGACATGCCTGATGTTACTGTAGAACTAATTGAAAATTGTATTGCTAGTTTATCTCAATATGAAGTAAGCACAGTGTACACAACAATGCCAGCTGAAATGCAAAACGATCCTAACAGTGTTAAGATGGTACGTGCAGGTGATCAAGCATTATGGTTTGGCAGAGGCATGACAGGATATGGCGACTGGCACTTGGGTGTTTATGGTTATCGCAAACAAGCATTGCAAGCATATCCACACCTGCTTATAGAAGCAGAAGAAAGAATTGAGCAACTAGAACAGTTGAGATGGCTAAAAAACGGTTGGCAAATCGGCTGTAATAGTGTATACTTTAATGGAGTAGAGATTAATACCCCGGAGGATGTTGAAACATGGCAGATAAAAAATTACCACTAAAAGATATACTTGCCGCAATAGATATGGGGGCCATATCTGTTTGGGATGAACTGTCGGAAGAAGAACGTAAACAAGTAAGTTTTTATCTGCTTAACAGATATGTAAGTGCAGTTAAAGGTAATAGAGAAGCACAAGAACTTGCTGTGTTTAAAACAAATGAATATTACAATAAACATTTCTTTACACTACAAAAACATAAAAAACTTTTATGGCAACTTTTATGCCTATCAGGAAATACAAAATCTATTCAGTATCATGAATGGATTGGAAACAAGAAAAAAGATGCTGATAACAACAAAACAGTTAAGTTTCTAATTACATTATACCCAAATAAAAAACTTGACGAAATTAAAATGATTGCAAAGCTATCTACTAAAAAAGAAATTATTCAGCTGGCAAAAGATATGGGAATAGACGAGGTTAAACTTTGAGTCGCTTTTTTGCCTATGGGTGCAGTTTTACAAAATACTATTATCCTACTTGGGCTGACATTATTATTAATGATGTCGATGAAGGATATAACTGTGGACGTTTAGGCAGTGGCAATCAACTAATTGCAAACCGCATTTGTGAAACCAATGCGTTAAAGAAATTTAATAGAGACGACACAATCATTATCATGTGGAGTAATTTTTTTAGAGATGATGTTTACAAAGATGGTTGGCAAACTAAAGGAAACATCTTTTTCTATAAAGATAATGTAGAAGACTTAGCACATTACGTGTATAGAGATTGCAATCTTATAACTAGCACACTATATAGTTTACGTACTACAGGAGCAACAGTTATTAGTACTAGCATTAATAATCCTTATACTGATAACTTACTATTAGAAGATAAAACTATTGCTAATATTTTAGACAGATATGAAACTTGGGTAAGGCCGCAAACAAAAACCTTACAAGAATATTGTTGGTATCCAAATATACAAAAAGATAAAACAAGACCTCAAATATTAGCGAATCAAACATGGCAAATTGAAGATCATCCGTTGCCATTAGAGCATTGCAATTTTGTTGAAAATGTGCTACAATATAAAGTAAGTGAAAAGTCAAAACGTTTTGTTTCAGACTGGCAAGATAAATTACGTTCGAGAGAGTTAATGAAATATGATAGAATATTTGAAGCCGGCAAAACAATCAAATGGGTCCTTTAAAGTTATGAGTATTGAAAAGCCATACAAGTGCGAATATTGCGGATCTAGTTATACTAAAGAAAAAACTTTAGCAGTGCATATGTGCGAAAAGAAAAGACGTGCATTGCAAAAGAATGAGAAACGAGTACAGTTAGGATTTTATGCTTTTCAAAGATTTTATAAACTATCTGCAGGATCTAAAAGAGATAAAACATATGACGAGTTCTGCGGATCTCCGTATTATAATGCTTTTGTTAAGTTTGGAAGTTTTATTTCTAACGTTCGTCCTTTATACCCTGAAAAATATATTGACTATGTAGTAACTAGTGGTATAAAGTTAGATCACTGGTGCAAAGAAGAAATGTATGAAAAGTATGCTATTGATTTAATTCTAAAAGAAGATATGCAGGTTGCTATAAAAAGATCTATTACAACTATGATGGAATGGGCTGAAGAGAATGAACCTGCACCATGGAATCATTATTTCCAACATGTGAGTTTGAATAGAGCCTTGTGGCATATCAAAGATGGAAAAATATCACCTTGGCTACTTTTAAATTGTAAGAGCGGCAAAGACATGTTAAGTAAATTTAACGATGAGCAACTTGGAATGATATTTGAGATTGTTAATCCAACACACTGGGCAATGAGATTTAAAAGAAAACATGCTGATGTAGAAGTAGTTAAAGAAGTGGCAAAGGAATCTAATTTATGAGTGAGTTAGTTTTTACATTAAGAGACACAAACGGACAATTTTCTGATTATCAGTTGTCATATAAAATTAGAGACAATAGCTTAGGTAAATTATGGAAAAAGTGTTTGAATAAAAACTTTTTTGAAAACAATCATCCTATTGAAAAAACCTATTGTTTGCATGGCTGGCAAAATACATGGGAAACTAATTATCCTAGAAATTTAACATATCTATGCAATCTTTTAAATTCTCATATTTCAAATATTAACAGTTTTATGCCAACTATAGGGTATCCTGTTATTGATTTAAATTTCACACTAGAAGGATTACAAAGTAATTCTCAAGAAGAGTTATTGAATAAAATACATCATCATTTTGAAATTTTAATTGGACAAGCATGGGATCATAGCGAATGGTGGTTGAGAGATGATATTCCTATTAGAGTAAGATTTAGTATAAGAATGCTCAACAATCTATGTCATGAAATAGAAGGAATAATTGGATCAATCGAACGTAATAGTAGCCCTGGTATTTTTGGCAGTCTTAACGGTCTTAATTCTAATGGTAGACATTTTGAGAATAAAACTTTTGAAGAATTAAATTTAGAAAATTATAAAGACTTTTCTGATGTAGTTCCTTTTGGTTCTTTAACACTTTATTATGCTCAGTTAGGAAAACAACATAAAGAAGTCTTTGACGACAATGATACAGATATAGAAAGAAAAAATATTTCAGGAATTAAATACGTTACTGGCGAATGGACTGTAAAGTTTTCTGGACCTAGTCGTACATTAAAAAATAAAAAATATATTAAGTGGTTAAAAAAGAATAATTGGAACATACACGATCCTCGTCTTGCACTAAAAACAGGCGTAGTCGCAGATCTAATTACAGATGAAAGTAATCAAAATACTGTTAATGAAATACTAAAACGCAATGATCTGTATAAAATTGAACTAGATGGCAACCAAAAAATTTATAATTACACTTGGAAAGATGAAGAAAAATGGCAGGAGAATATAATTTGAAAACTCACTTACTAGGTAACGAACATCAATGGATAATTGAAACAAACTATCCTGATCCTGAAGAGTTTGACTTTCATTGGGATAAGAAAGTTTTTCCTAGCGATACTAGAGAAGATGTAAGTGACCAAACTACTACTTACAGAGGAAAGCAATTTAACGTACATCCACAAGCCTATCTAAATGAATGGAAATACAAACCATTTTTACAAGAAAAGATTGACCAAGTTGGATTAAATATAGAGCTAACTGATTTATGTGCATTGTGGATCGTTGATTACAAAAAAGGCGGCTGGCAAAAAGCACATAGACACAGTGACCAGACTATTAAAAAGATTAGTGCAGTTTGCTATCTAACAGATGGTGACGATGATCCTACAGCGTGGCACGGAGGAACATTTGCATTCCTTTATGATGGTCAAGGAAATACACACGATCTTTGCTATAAGCCTAGCAGAGGTGATGTATTAATTTTTAAAAGCACAGTCTTGCACGGAGCATATCCTACAAGAACTGACAAAAGGATATTTGTAGTTGATTACTTTTATAAGGAGAAAAAATGAGTTTAGTATATTATCCAGATGAAAGATTGACATCTAAATGTAAACCCTGGGATTTTGAAAACCCTCCTATGGATCCAGTCAATCTTAAAAAAGAAATGTTTGCATTAATGAAAGAGCACGGCGGCATAGGTCTTTCTGCTAACCAGATGGGTTATGACTTTAGAGTATTTGCATTACTTAATACTAGTACTAATAATATTCAAGAAAGAGATGCACTATGTATCAATCCAGAAGTAGTTGAATATATTGAACCTAGTGTTGATATGTGGGAGTCATGTTTGAGTACTCCTAACATTACGTTATCAGTTAACCGTCCGCATAAAATTAAAGCAAAGTGGATTAATGAATTTGGTAAAGTGCGAGAAGAAACACTTACAGGATATACTGCAAGATGTTTCCTGCACGAATTAGATCATCTAAACGGCATCATGTATATTGATCATGTACCACCAATTAAATGGAAAGAAGCTCAAGCAAAAGCTGAAGCAATAGAACAAAAACAAAATGCCTGATATTGATATAGACTTCGCTGATAGAACCATTGTGCTTGATAATCTCAAGCATCGTGTTGCTAAACTTGATACAGACAAGAAGCATAACACCGGAGTCTATGCAACTGAGATTCCACACAACCCTGTAGACAACTTGGCCACAGTTGACTACAAGACCGCAGAAGAACGTGGCTACTTTAAACTAGACTTCCTTAACGTGAGCATATACAAAGGCGTTAGGGATGAAGCACATTTAACAGAACTAATGGAAAGGGAACCACTATGGGAACTATTGGAGCACGAGGACTTCAGCGAAAAGGTCTTTCATCTAAACGGACACAGCAGTCTATTAAAAGTCTTGAAGCCCAACTCGGTATTAGAATTAGCGGCGACACTAGCGATAATTCGACCGGGAAAGAGACATCTAGCTGGGAGCAGTTGGAATTCGATTTTTCAGGAAGTATGGACAAAGCCAACTGACGGTTCATATTACTTTAAGAAAGCACATGCCGTTTCCTATGCAATGGCATGTGTAGTACACATGAATTTAATTTGTGAAACTCTTACTTTGTAGGTTTTCTCAAAAGCTGTACACTTTTACGTTTAACTCTTTTTACATGCAACTTGTTTAGATTTACGGTAGGACCTAATCCTACCTTAACATCTTTACTATTCATAGTCATCATTGCATACTTAAATTGTTGCATATCTTTATTAAGAAAGATATTAATAGGAATCATTCTATTTGATTCCCACCACCATACTTCGCCTAATTCAATAAACTTTGCCTTTTCATTTTCTGTTCGTAGTTGTGTAAACACGTACATACTAGTAATGTAGGCATCTTGATTATTTACAATTCCTATGTATTCAAGGCCGCCATAAGTAACGACACTTAAAAACGGAAATTTTTCTTCTATATCTTTTCTTAACATAATCCAATAAATACACTAGTTAGGGAAATTATTAAATGCAACTAGTGTCAAGATATTTAGTTCAAAATCATTCGGTGGTAGTCTTAGATGGCTTCCACGGAAAACCAGTGGAGTATAGAAAAGTGTATCAGCGTAATCTAAAAGTAACAAAAGGAATTGACAATGTTATTACCTTTGAAGTTAAAAACAGTGATCAAAAACCTGTATCAATATTAAACACATATACACCTTATGTAGAAGTGTTTACGGAAAACAATGTTTTATTAAAAAAATACTTAGGTACAGTTAAAGAAACTGCTACACCTAACTATAAAGGACAGTTTACAATTAATATTGCTGATGGCGACACTGTAAACATTAACTCCCAATATCTTTCTTACACAGTTTATCTTTATAAGGATAGTGATCAAACGAACACTATTACATATGCAGACAGCCAATTTGGAATCTCTGGTACTATTGAATTAACAGGGAGCGCATTTCCAGGACCTATTAATTCAAAAACTATTACAACCTGGATCAACAATACTAGCACTGTAATTGATGCACAGCCTGAAATTAATAGTAATACTGCATTACATACTGTTGCAATATATTCTACTAACTTTGCAGGCACAGTAACTATTCAAGGAACACTTGATACCAACGATACTGTTAGTTGGTTTGATATATCAACAGAAACACTAGCAACTCCAGACGAACCATACTACGCTAACTTTAATGGTGTGTTTAGTAATATACGATTTAAATATGCTAACGATAGCGGAAATACTGGAACAATTGATAAAATTCTTTTAAGAAACTAGTTGACTTAACTTACATTTGATGTTACTATAGTAACTATGAGTATCGTCAGTGAAACAGTCTTAGCATATCTACCAGCGAAACGTAAGACTACTCCTAGTGGGTGGGTTAGTTTCAATGCTCCCTGCTGTCACCATAATGGTAATAGTGCAGATACTCGAGGACGCGGTGGCGTTATCCAAGAGGGTGATAATATAAGTTATCACTGCTTTAACTGCGGCTTCAAAGCAAGTTGGCAACCTGGACGCAATGTTTCACAAAAATTACGTAAACTTTTACAATGGGTTGGAACACCTGACGATATTATTAATAAACTTGCACTACAAGTAATGCAAGAGAATGAAGGCGTTGTGGCCAAGACTCGCATAACAGAGCTACCTACATTCAATACTGTCCCGTTGCCAGAAGATGCGATTAAGATTACAGACATTACAGACTTCAACAAGTACAGCATGGCTGTGTTAGAATACATGGCCCAGCGTAATCTAAACGTAGACGACACAGACTATTACTGGAGCCCATCACTAGGATACCGTGATAGATTGATCATACCCTTCTACTTTGAAGGTAGGGTAGTAGGTTGGACTGCTAGGGCTATCACACCAGAGAAGAAGCCTAAGTACCTTACAGAAGTACAGCCTGGATTTGTATATGGATTAGATGAACAAAGACATAATAAAATGTTTGTTATTGTTTGTGAAGGACCAATTGATGCGTTACACATAGAAGGTTGTGCATTACTTGGTAGCGAAATCAAAGATCAACAGGCCATGCTGATTAATCAGTTAAGTAAAGATGTAATTGTTGTTCCCGATAGAGACAAAGCAGGAAGTAAACTAGTAGAACAAGCAATTGAGCTAGGATGGCAAGTATCTTTGCCTGATTGGGATAGCGATATTAATGACATAGGCGATTGTGTGCAACGTCATGGAAGACTTTATACACTTTATAAAATTGCATCTAATGCAGAGTCGTCTAAATTAAAAATACAGCTAAGGAGCAAAAAATGGTTTGGTTAAAAAAGGTATGGAATATAATTAGTAGTCCTTACAAAAAATGGAAGCGTGATAGATTACTAAAACAAAAAATTGAAGAATTAAAAAAGCGTGATCCATTTATTTACAAATAGGAAGTGACATGATTACATGGGGTATGGTTGGTAACAGCCACGATGCAAGTTTAGCAGTATTTGATAACAATCAATTGTTATGGGCAAGCCTAGCAAAAGATTTTTCAGGAGTTCCTAACGACCCAGACTTTAATTGGACTCAGTTAGAAGTAGCCCGACAAAGTTTTGGTCCGCCCTCTAAAGTAATTTGGTACGAACGTCCGTTCTTAAAAACACTACGTCAGCTTAAAGCTGGGCAGGGTTGGCTACGCAAAGAGAATGATATCAGAGCCTATCTTAAACGTTGGGACATTACATGTAAGATAGAGTATACCCAACATCATTTATCACATGCGGCTTATGCTTATTACACACAACCCTATGATAACTGTGCTGTAATTTGTTTAGATTCAATTGGAGAATTTGAGACCCTAACTATATGGCATGGAAAGAACAACAAACTTAAAAAGATTTATAACCAAGGGTACCCGCATAGCCTTGGACTTTTCTACAGTGCTATGACACAACGTATGGGACTAGTACCACAACGTGACGAATACCTAGTAGCCCAATGGGCAAAGAAAGGTAATTCGAAACGACTAGTACATGCGATGCGTAAAGAGCTTATCAATTTAGATCATGAAAGTCGCAACCCTCAAAAGATTATGATGAGAGAAAATCTACACAGAGGTTGTCAGTGGTGGAGACCCGAATTAAATTCAAAGCAAGACATGTACGATATTGCGGCCGCTACACAGACTATATTTGAATATGCAGTAAGTTGTTTGAGCATATGGGCCAAGGTACAAACAGGATCTAATAGTTTAGCACTAGCTGGCGGCGGTGCCCTTAACAGAGATGCTGTAGATAAGATTCGCAGTCATTGGGATAATGTTTGGGTTCCACCTAACCCAGGAGACCCTGGCAGTTGTGTAGGAGCAGTACTAGCAAAATCTAAGACCAAAATAATACTTGACAATCGGTGGTATAAGAAAGTATAATAAGAATATGACAAGACAAAATACAGATTACGGATACGATATACAAAAGGTTTACCTTGAAATGATGATGACAGATGCAGAATCATTTGTTAGATGTCAAGCAGTATTTGATCCAAATAGTTTTGATAGACGCTTACAAGCAAGTGCAAAGTTCTTAAACGATTATGTAACAGAACACAATGCACTTCCTACATTTGATATGATCAATGCGGCTACTGATTCTAACTTAAAGCATCCGGGCGATTTGATGGAGAATCATTATGATTGGTTGTTGCAAGAGTTTGAAACATTCAGTAGACACAAAGCACTAGAAGCGGCAATCCTTAAAAGTGCTGACTTGCTAGAGAAAGGCGAGTATGGCCCTGTTGAAGATTTGGTTAAGAAAGCTGTGCAGATTGGTTTGCAAAAAGATCTTGGTACTGATTACTTTGCGGATCCTAGGGCACGTTTGGAAGCGATCAAAGACAAGAACGGACAAGTAAGTACAGGCTGGCCTGCGCTAGATAAGAAACTGTTTGGCGGATTCAACAGAGGTGAGCTTAATATCTTTGCAGGCGGTTCTGGTTCAGGTAAGAGTTTGTTCTTGGCTAACTTAGGTGTGAATTGGGCTTTAGCAGGATTGAATGTAATCTATTTGACATTTGAGCTTTCAGAGAACTTGGTTAGTATGCGTGTTGATAGTATGACATCTGGTATTCCAAGTAGAGATGTATTTAAGAATATCGACGATGTTGAAATGAAAGTTAAGATGATTGGCAAGAAGTCAGGAGCATTTCAAGTCAAGTATATGCCCACAGGCAAAAATGCAAACGATATCCGTAGTTATTTGAAAGAGTATGAGATTAAAACAGGACGCAAAGTAGACGTACTACTTGTAGACTATTTGGATTTGATGCATCCTATTGCGGCTAAGATTAGTGCAGAGAACCTGTTTGTGAAAGACAAGTATGTGTCAGAAGAGTTACGTAACCTAGCAATGGAACTTAATACATTGTTTGTAACAGCATCGCAGTTGAATAGATCAAGTGTAGAGGAGATTGAATTTGACCATAGTCATATTAGTGGCGGTATTTCGAAGATTAATACAGCGGACAACTTGATTGGTATCTTTACAAGTAGAGCAATGCGTGAACGCGGACGTTATCAGATTCAGTTGATGAAGACACGTAGTTCAAGCGGTGTAGGACAAAAGATCGATTTAGAGTTTGATGTAGATACATTGCGTATTAATAATTTAGATGAAGACGACGATAATCAAAGTTATAACGGACAATCTAGTTCTATTATGAATAGTTTAAAAAGAACGAATACCACAGTACAACCTAACAGTGATGCTGACCCAAGCGAAGGCAAAGCTGTTGGCAAAGTAAAAGCAGAAGCAGACTCAACTAAACTACGATCATTTTTAGCAAATCTTGGAAACGACGAAGAGTAAGGAAATTAAAATGGCAACCTTAGAAGAAAAAACTGAAACAATCGAAACACTAAAAGGACCACGCTACTATAGAATCCAACTTTGGGGATATGGTGGCGAATCAGAATACATGAATCTTACAAAAGAACAGTATGAATTTTGGAGCGCACATATTGAAGAACACGGCGATAGCGATGCCGTACACTATTGCATAAGTGCAGAAGATGGTGAGTACGACTTTGACGAACTTGACGATGTACCAGAGTTTGCACAGTTTTTAAAAGTAGCCGGCGAAGACTACAGTTCAAGTTGGTATGAGTCGCCTACGGGTTTTACACACCAGTGGGGTATTGACTATAACAATTCTCGTGTTACAATTGAAGAAGTTGATAGTATCGAGTATAATGCAAAGCATATTGCTGATGTAGTTGCCGGCGAAGACTTGTCAGCCTATATTAACAATCTAGAAGAAGCTAACAATTACGAACTAGAGCTAACGGAAATGGGCGTAGATGAAGGTGAAGATACACAAGGCGATTATGTTGCTCAAATGCATTCAGCAGAGAAAGGTACATTCTTTGATGCCATTATCGAAACTGTCGGTGAGTTTGATCCCAAGAAGTTAAAAATTTATACCCTTGAATACCTTAACGGTGATGACACTGTACAAAACATCGAGTATGACGGCAATGAAGTAGATAATCAAGGCGGTGATACTAACGGTAAAGGATACAGTTTTCATGTTTGGAAGAACATTGAATAAAATTAAATTCATATGCGGCGAACCCAGTGTAGCAAAACATTACCCTGTTGTACCTGCTAGTCAAGCTAAGCCGGAATGGTACAAGAAGACCAAAGCATGGGTAGGCGAACCGCATCAAAGTTATCCTACTATTAAGAAGTGTATGCCTGTGGGCGATCTAATCAATGCAGGCTATATTGTACCTAACCCTGTAGAGCAAGAAGTATCTATTGCTCCTAGATTTGATACAGGAGTTACAGGCTTTGCTAGAGAGTACCCTATGGGGTGGACCATACAAGCACCACAAGAAGGACACGAACACGAACAGTGTCCTGTACACATCGAAGGTAAACGCAGAGACTACATTACATTTAGTGTACCGTGGCGTATTGAAACTCCGCCCGGATACAGTTGCTTGATCATGAGTCCGTTTTGGCATTTTGAAGAACGCTACAGATTGTTCCCTGCAATTATCGATACTGACACTATTGATGTACCATGGAACAACTGGCCAGGTGCTATACTAAAAGATCACTTTGTATTAGAGCCAGGAGCACCACTTGCACAGATCATTCCATTCAAACGTGAAGACTGGCAAATGGAAATTGACATAGATACAAAAATAGAAAGAGACACAGGACTCAAGTTCTTCCTGTCAGATGCATATGCAAAATTATTTCACAGGAAGAAAAAATTTAAATGAAAATTACAGTTAGCCAGCAACCAGTATTTGCGAGCATTAAAGAAAATTTAGAGTGTATACTAGACGTACTAGATACAAACAAAGATTCAGATTGGATCTTAACACCAGAAGGCAGTCTTAGTGGTTATTGTGCTAACGTGTGTCACGAAGGAACAGAAGAACAAAAAGGCGAATACTTTGAAGCACTAACAGTGTTAGAAAAGTATTTGCATGAGAACAAGCGTAGTATTGCACTGGGTACAGGGCACTATGAGCAAGATGGCTTTCCTTATAATCAGATCCGTTACTACTATCAAGGACAACTTGTAAGTGCATACAACAAACAATTGCTAACAAGAACACACACAGGATTAGGTGAAAATTATTATTACCTACCTGGACTACACGGTATGATTACACAGTTATCAGAAACTGGCCCTACAGTAGGCAGTTTGATCTGCAATGATGCTTGGGCATTTCCTAGCGCAAGTCCAAAAGGCAATCCGTATCTATGGAATGATTATAGAGATGCTGACTTTGTATTTGTAAGTGCAAACTGCAACACAGAAGAATTTGATCCTGTTATATACAACTATCATGAAAGTCATTTACAGATGTTTGCAAAACTCAATTCACAAATTGTATTTGTTGCTAATGCTAGTACAGACATGGTGGGCGGAGTAATAGAACATCGTGTGCAAGCACCAAGCGGCATTATTGATCCTAATGGTGAATGGATTGCCAAGTGCAATGACACAGGCATGGACACAGTAAGTATGGAGATTCAAACTCGACATGACGACAACTAACCCATCACTTTGGATTTACGGAGATAGTTTTGCAGTAGACTGGAAAGTTGATTGGGGTTGGATGCGACAACTTGCCCCGAGACTCAACGCAGAAAACTGTTACGTACAGAGCTGTGCAGGAACCAACAACGAATGGATACTCAAAACATTTGCTGATGATAAACATTCTCCAGGTGATATTGTTGTACTGTTCTTAACTGAACCTAGCAGGCATTGGTTCTTTAAAGATCGTCCTCACCTAAGCAATCTTGCTAGTATCATAAACACTAAAGATGCGGCAGATGTAAAACGAGAAGATGAAGGCAAGTACGAAGCCATTATGCAGTACTACGCACATCTACATAGAGATGATCTTGTAGACTTTCGCTTACAGATGATGACAGATTTTATTCGTGTGAAATCAATTGAACGTGAAATACGTCTACAGGTTATTCCAGCGTTTATGATGAATATTGACTGGACTGATCTTAATCCATGTAGAGGTAACATGACTTTTAGTATATGCGATAGAGAATTTGCTAACCATACTGATATACCTAATTGGTACAATCAAAGCATTGACACTAGAGCTAATCATATGACTCTTGAGAACCATACTATCTTTGCTGACAAGCTGTACACAAGATTTACACAAGGTGGTATGCTTGATTTAGATTCAGGGTTTGAAACTGGTTTCCTGCACAACCGTGACAAGCTCACACATCCTGGACTGTGTCCTCAACTGGTTAGCATGGCCATGGAGCCAGGCAATACAATACCAAAAGAGTATTGGCCACGGTAAAAAACCACCCGTGCGACAGACACCGCAAATGCATATAAAACCAGCCTAATTGGCTCTTAAATTGCACTTAAGAACATTTGGAGTATGTTTGGCTATCTCAAACTCTAAACGCAATTTAAACACCATTTGTGTGCGTTTAACACTAATAAATACTAGATGAGTAAGATACTAGAATGGGCTAAAACAGCAGAACATTGCCAACGCAATTGGCTAGACCTTCCTGTGCAACCCAGTGACATTGACACTATTGTAGAAGCATGTACCACTATGCCAACCAAGCAGAATGAACTGCACTATGAATTAGTTGTGGTTACAGATCCTTGGTATCGAGCAAAGGTTGCCAAGTATGCTGTAAACACCATTGACAAAAAAGGTCGCACACTACCACGTCACGGTAATCCTCAAATGTTGGCTCCACTACAGCTGATATGGTTTAGTAATCAGCAGTCATTACAAGGTCGCAGAGATGCCAGCAACAGCATAGGCATTTCATCAGCGGCGGCCGCACTGTGCGCACAAGAGCTGGGACTTCGCACAGGCTTCTGTGCATGTGCTAGAGGAGACATCATACGAGATCTATTTGCAGACTGTTTTGATCGAGATCCTTGCTTGATGGTATTTGAGCTTATGATGGGCATTGGCCATGCACCCAGCGATGTACCACACAACAGCTACAGTCAAGGACACATACTCACATACGCTAGACAGCGTCGAGTACATCGTCGTTAGAGATAGGCTGTCCAACTGGGATGTGCAATGTGCATCTCTAATCGTTTGCGATTGGCCACTAGTTCATAATAACTGGGAGCATGAGGAGCACGTAGAGGCTTTACTCGTGTGCTGTTGCCTTTGCGTCCGTTACAAGGACCACATGCGGCCACAATATTAGTCCACTCGGTCTTGCCACCTCGACTGATAGGTGTTACATGGTCTAGTGTTAGTTGGCTTTTGCTATAGGGAGTGTTGCAGTACTGGCAGGTGTAGAGATCGCGGATCATAAGATTGTGTTTTGAAAATCTAGGTTGCCGCCGCCGTCGATACATTTCTTTGAGCATGACCACAGCTGGCACACGAGTTTCCCATGATGCTGAACTCACAATCCAATCATCATACCATTCCAGTACTGTGACTTTTTCAAGCCATAGGTATGTGATTGCTTCTTGCCAAGCAATAGCACTCAAAGGCAAATAGCTGACCGGCTGTGCATCTGCATTTAACAACAGTGTATGAGCCATGTTATAAAGGGTCTCCCCCGACGATAGGAGTCATCTGTTCACCTGTGGTAAGAAAACAACTGGCAGTGTCATCTATGTCAAACAGTATGGTATAACTCATGTCTTGAGGATCTAAAAACAATCGTATCTTGCCTAGGTACACTCTATTGGGATCAGGTGATAGTATCTGTGCATCACCTTCTAGGAAAGGTATTTCACCGTACTGCTCCTCTAGCTTTTCACCTGTGTTGTAGGGAGAGCACAGTATAACCACGCTCAAAGGCATTATTCGTTCCGCTGTTTCTGCATGAGCCATTTGGGTTAGCACTGCTAGAAACGTTATGGCTAACCATTTCATATCCATTCTCCTTGTAGTATGTGTATTTACACACGAACACCCCTCGTGCAGTCAAACACGGCGAAGCCGCCCGCGGTAAGCACTAGAAGCGCGAAGCGTTTTCGCAGAAAATTTAGGCTGCCGAAATAGCACACACCTAGAATAAAATTTACATAAATATTTTTACAACCAGGAGAACACAGTGTACGAATTACAATCACAGTATAAGCAATACTTCGATCCAGATCTAACCTATCAAGACTACATGCATATGATCCGTGCTAAAAGTGGAGACTATGCAAAGCGTAACAAAGATCAAATGGCAAGTCTAGTTCCTTTCTTTGACAAAGGATATCTCGAAAGCAATCGTCAAGGTGACATATGGCTTACAGTACTGGGCACTAGAGTACTACAAGCGGCTGGTTGTGATCCATTAGATCCTAGAGAGTTTGCACAAACTTATCCTCACATGTTAGATCTAATGCGTGATGACTGACAAAGAACAATACTATCAAAAGATGGGCTGGGTTGGCTGTAACACCTGCGGTGAAGTGTTCTATGAATACGAACTGTACCTAGCACACGACTGTGACTTTCAAGGCATAGTTCCTAGCATAGACAATTGGACTGTAAGCAATGACCCCACTAGAACAGAGTGACTACAAACGTGCATGGCGTGCAAAAGGCTACCACACTAGCATACACAGTGATCTACACATAGAAGCTAAAGCATGGTTACGCAAACACTGTGAGCGTTGGGAATGGAGCATGGACACCTATACTGACGTGTATGCACACACTGTATGGTTTGAACACCCACAACATCAACAACAGTTCTGTGAACACTTCCACAAATGGATACAGTAAGAGAGAGTGCGTATACTATCGTAAGCGCACAGTGAAGAGGTTCTCGTTTACACGCTAGAGTACGAGCTGTGCTCGTAGCGCATCGCTAATCGCTCTACGCACTGTTGCCCGAAATGGGTTTTAGGGTGAAAAAATTTGGTCGCGCAAAAAATTATAAAGAAGTACTTACAGATTCGAGGTGGTGATTTGCTACCACTAGCACTTAAAAAACTGTTTAAAAACAATAACTTATAATGCCTCGACCCCTCGAGAAATTTTTTTTATTTTCTTTGCCTCGACAAATTTTTTTTAGATAATAAAAAAGGAGACAGTTGCCTGCCTCCTTAGTGTGACTTGATGGAGTGTCACGCTCCTTAGTCGCTAGGACTAATCTCTAAAGCCTTCACCTTTAAACAAGTGCTCTAGCCTGTGTGCTAGGACTAGTACTGCTAGCCGTAGTAGGCTAGTCTCTGCGTATGTGCCTGCTGGTACGTGTAGTGTATACATTGTGACCTCCCTTAGTCTGCTCTGCTTCCCATGTATGCTTTAAAGCCTGCACCACGCAGTACCTCTGCGTATGCTTGCGCTCCTACTTCCTTAACGTCCATGCTCTGTCCCGCATAGCCTGTAGGGTTCCAAAGCTCGTATGCTTTGCCTGTCCAGTCTTTGCGGAAGCCCATCTGTGCTAGGACTGCTCGCTCTGCTTTGCCTAAGCGTGTGTTACCCTTGTGCTCTGGATATACAGTTACCCAAGCAAAGCCACAGTACACGGGCTCACCGTATGTGTTGCCACCTGTAGTGTTTACCCAGTTGTCTAGGAACTTCTGTTGTGCTGTACGGCATGCTTGTTCTGCTTGCTGTGTGATTGTTTGTGTGTCGATAGTTGTTTGCATTGTTTGCCCTCTTGCTTTGTTAACTTATGCTCTTAGTATACGACCTTGCTTATGCAAAGTCAACCTCTAATTGTTCAAAACCAAAACTTGCTACACGATACTTCACAGTGCCAAACAGGATGTGATCGCCTACGCTTGTGCTTCGCAGGCCGTAGGTCTTGCCGTCTACTGTTTCTAGTGCGGCCATGACTGTTACATCATCACTGTAGTCACCATTGTCATGCTCTTGCCCGTCCCATTCAATTACAGGACCTTTGCTCCAGCTACCATGTAGGTTCTGTGTGCGGAAGTATGCGTACTCTAGCGCATCGTTGCCTGTGCGCTCGCCTACTTCTACCATCGCTACTGTGCGTGGT